>Ga0214542_1000947_pt1 | contig 57118 bp, 24 predicted proteins | sample CNSS1metaG_FD_160096 | JGI IMG/M metagenome (GOLD analysis project Ga0214542, IMG submission 160096) | Root nodule microbial communities from cowpea collected in UCLA plant growth center, Los Angeles, California, USA - CNSS1 | ecosystem: Host-associated > Plants > Roots > Nodule | place: USA...
AACATAGATTAGCATGTTGGCTTAAGTTAAGTCAACTATAGTCAACAAGTCAAACCTAGTCAAAGGTCAACAAGTCAACTAAAGTTGATTCAACTAAGTCAACTTAGGGAATCAAAAATAACAAACATAAATGAAAGGGATGAAGGATTAGTGAACTTCCTTTCTAAACATGCTTAGTCTTCTTAAGCATGTGCCTCCATCCTTGGTTGGGGTCAATCCTTCATCATTTAAGAGCAATATATAATGAGGAATTCATCACATAAAGAATGGGATATAGTAATAATTGTGTAACTTTTAATCAATTTCAATGAACAATGAAAATTGTTCCTTTTTGAAATAAAAAATAAAAAACGTGATATAATGTTCTAGCTGTGTGTAGGAGTTTTATGACCTAAGAATTTTTTTAAAAACATAATATTATATAAAGCATTTATTATTATCATAATTGTTTTTTTTTCTTTTAACTTTTTTGAATTGTAAAATTATATTATTTTCATTTTTAGATATTATGTGTATAGTCATATAGTTAGAATTTTATTATTATTGAATGTCTAATTTTTTTTTTATATGGTACTAGGTGTCCTAGATCACAAATATTATATATATATATATATATATATATATATATATATATATATTACTTAATATTTACTACATTCAACGTTATCTTCTGTATATATTTTCTTAATTTTTTATATTTTTTAATAACATTAAGACTATTAGTATTTCTATATGTTGGTCTATAATTAGTTGACCAGTAAACGATAATTAACATATAATTTTATTTTCAACTTATGTCTAACTAATTTTTATTTTTATAGAATTAATTAAAGATAAATTTAATTTTCTAAAGTTGCAAAAAGTAAGATAATAATAATAATAATAATAATAATAATAATAATATTATTATTATTATTATTATTATTATTATTATTATTATTATTATGAGCTCCGTTGTACATGAGGCAACATAAAGAAAGAGAGAAAATGATAAAGGATGGTTTATTAATTAATTTATAATTTTATTTCTTAAACAAATGGATAGGAGTAGAAATTTCAATTTCAATAATAGTGAAAAAAAAAGTGAGTACAAATAAGCAAGGATAATAATAAAAATGAAAACCAGAAAACAAATTTTTGAAAAGCAAAATATCAGAAAAAAAGTTAAAAGAGACTGATAACATGTAAAAGAATCACGAAACACCTAATAAACTTGATGATTAAAATATATTCTTGTACCATTTTAAGATACTATATTTAAAATTTAACATAATGTTATAAAATAAAAATTCATTGATATACCATAGTTTAACTTTATTTCTAGTTGAGGTGAACATTTAAAGATAAATAAAAGACATAGGTAGTGTAAGAATATACTTTAGGAACAAACACTAAACTCATATTTTTTTATATTTTTATTTTAGTTTTATGATTTTATCTTATTTTGGTTTTTGTTAGCCATGTGATTTGATTGAAGCTGGTTTCTTAGCAGTATTCTGGGCTAAGCTTAGGATTCTGATGGACCAAGTTGGGTCCATTCAACTCCAGGGCTTAGTTTTACAGTTTTGATATTTGCACTTTCCTATTTACTAAGTGTACCCCGGTCTTTTTTAAGTATTTTTAATTCTGAACCCATTTGTCACATTTCCCACATATGTGAAAATACTTGTTAAATTCCATTCTTATTTGGGGTTGCTTGTTTTTGAAAATTGGATTATACATTTGATATGAATTGCCCTTTGAGTCTTTCATATATGATTGGGATGCTATATCATAATGATATAAAAAAAAAAGAAAAAAATTTAATAATAACATAAATCATATAAGAACGTTTTGTGAAAATAAAATACATAATAAACAAATCAAGTAATAGAGATATGCATACAACAAATTTCATAATTTTAATTATATTGTATTTTTTATTTTGTTTTATTAGAAACTGTATTTTATTTTCGTTTTTTTTTTCTAATATTTTTTAGATATGCTATACATTGTGTATGGCAAACTCACTGTAAAAAGTTATACATTTTAGATACTATTATCTAATAATTTTAGTCGAAATAAGTTAGGTTCATACAATACAATTCCATCCTCCATTAAAAAATGAATAAACTTGAATTTAATAAAGTGTGGCCTAATAACAAAGAAAATTATAATAATTTTTTTTTTTTTATGTTAACCATCAAGTGTGATCACACTTGGAAATTATGCCTCATTCTGTGAAGAAAAAGAATAGCTAAGAGACAAAAACAAAAGTATCACTAAATCATCCCAAATAAAGGTACTAATATTTCAGGAAATGGAACCAATGGTGACAAAGCTCTATAGGCCATCAGGAAAATCCAAATAGACAAATTATGAAAGAAGCAAATAGTAGCAAAAACAAGCATGAACATTCAAATTGAATCAACAAAGCATGAAAGATGTTATTGACTTTCTCACCATTTTGTTGTTGATGTTTCTTATCACTAGTTACTGTCAACACCTGAATTGAAATACTTGATCAGGCAAAGAGATATAAGAAAAACTACAAGTAATCAGTTATATTTATTATGTTATTTATTATTAGATTATTCATAATCTCTTTCACAATCTTTTTGTCCACATGCCAATGTTTGATGTCAAGGTCAGTGTTCAAAATTTAATTTCGATGTGCTTAGTTATCATCCATTCTTTGTGTAATACCTTATATAGTTAATTTGACTGTATCAACATTATACAAAAAATGATAAAATCAGTGATTGATGCATAGAAAGAAAGTTATCATCAGATGATAATGACAAATTCGCATTATGCAATGATATACTCATCACATGATCTCTTGAAAAAATTTCTCCAAGGATGAATTGCAAGACCATACTTTTTAGTACCAAAATAAAGTTGAAAAGCTTAATATATAATTTAAAAGTTCATAGTAATTGACAGCATTTCCAACACCTAAAGTATAGATTTATATGGTTTTAGATAAAAGTGAATCATCCAAAGAAGAAGAAAAAAACAGTTTTATGATATACTTTTTCTACTTACAATTGAATATATCATCTCATATTCCAGAAATTTACATAATAAATGATCTCAAACCTACAATTGTCAACTATGAAAAAATGGATACAGAACCAGGTCAACAGAGGAAGTATACAATATAGACTTTCCTTAAGCCATGTATTCAACAAGTTTTTGCGATCACAGGTTAGTCTCAAACCATCTCAGCCAAAAAGGAATAGAATGGTTCCAACATTTTGCAGCACAAGACCGCATGATTTCATCATTTTTCTTCCAAACATCCATCACAGGACCAAATCTACGACCATTTAGCAACACGTGCTTACCCAAGTGTAAAATATCCTAGGATCCTGCAAAGTAAATGCTAGCTTGCATCAGTGAATAGTAAACATCTCGTGTTATTATTCATTACAGGTGTGCCAGTGAACATGATCCAGACAAATATATTTATGTTTCGTACATATGAGGAATTTTTGCAGGGTAATTCACTTTGTGTTAGAGAATTTCATCCAACAAGTGTGCTTAAGAGAGAGTGTAGGTGGGGGACCTCTGTTGCATTGGAGTGTGCAAATGCACCCCCTCATCTTGAGAAAATTTTAAGTATATATCGAGAAATTTTTGAACTTCGCATCCTCATTTTTGAATCCCAGATTCTCATTCCAGCGTCAAATTGTCTTGAGAAGTTCTAGCAATCCACTACCTAACACTCTTTTTAATATACATTCTCATGCTGACTAAAATTGTTTACAAAATCAGGATAGAATAGAAACTCTTTAAAAAGAATCTGAGATTCAAAAAAAAAAACAAATTTAGTCAATAATAAAAAATGTGTTCAAAAAAGGGTGTTGCTGGCATTTCTCGTCATGTTGGCTAGATTCTTTCTTACATTTTCATTACAATTTCCGCTCTTCAGGTACTTTAAAATTTATTCAGCTATGCATTTCATTACATTCCATTATAATAATAATAATAATAATTATTATTATTTAAATAAAATGCTCCAACTAACTAGGGGTCCTAGATTTGCAGCTAAAGTGTTAGATTGCATTTCTCACTAATTTCATTTATTTCTGCAGAAATGAGCCAAGAACTGTATTTGTGAGTCCTAGCAAAATTGTCAGAAACTCAACAGCACTTGTGTTCAAGGATGAGCACAAGAAGAAAATGCATTTGATAGTTTAATTATGTTTCTTAAAGATTACCTTGTTTATGAACCTACCGAGAAGTATAAACATCTATAACATTAAAGACAGGATCTAAGATTTTTCTCATAACTACTCATTTCAGTCATGTCAAGGTAAACAGGAAAAAGAGCATTGAATCATTTTACCTGATAAGATAGTATATGAATATGAAGGCAAGTGTGAAATAACCTACATATGAGCACGTTTTCCTCGCTGATTTCTTCTCAAAAACCTACAAAATCCGGTTTCTGCACACTAAATAATTTTCCAATCATGTGAAATCAAAACAAGACAAAATGAGGCACATTAATGCAGAAAAACATTACCTTCTTGAATCGATCCATGGTTCCCATCATCATACCCCTTGACGCATCCATTTTGTTACCCTAATTTACAAAGGAAGCCAATTAGAATAAGGGAAGAGAGTTTCTGACAGAAACACACGAAGTGTATTGTTTACATACCACCCGATCAAGCAACTGGTTATGACTCTCAACCTCCTCATGTATATCACCTGTTAACTGTTGATCAAGTAAATATTAACAGTCCAAGAAAATATAAATCAACAGATCATTTTTTTTAGTGGTTCCTCCAAGCAAATTAGTAAATGAATAACTAGAACCTTATCCAACGAAACCCATAGGCTAAATAATTTCTTAGACATTAAAGTAGTAACTGGCCAATCATTCATACTTTAAAAGAAATCCAATACAAAAAATACAAGAAAAATTCGGTTTAAATGGATGAGATTTCGCCAGCAATTGCTACCTTCACCCCTTTCACTATCAGTTTTTAGTAAAATGTTGTTCCCTATTACTTATAATTTTAAAATGTCTAAGACAAAATTAATTACTATATTTTGACAAATATAAAATATAATCTTTAATTATTTTACACATTTATCATGAAATTGCCACAAAGGACGAATAATAAGAGATGGGAGATATTTATTTATTTAATTAGAGAGGTAAATGGTATAATATGAAATCAGATAATAATTTTAATACGAATGAGAACATTAATTGTACTTCTCAATTCCTATATAAACCATAAAAGACACTTAAGAAGGAACAAAGGTCACGGCATACATGCGCACAAACATAACCTTGATGAACTAATCGCAAGCACTACCAGACCTGCAGTTAACATAAATTCAGAATCCCTTATTTACAAATTAACTGATGCCCATTAAAAAAAGTACAAACACATTCGTTTTTACAATCGAGCAGGAAATTAGAAACAAGGCAGACATTTCCCAATATCTCAGCTAATGATCCAAAACGGTAATGGACAAATTAGAAACAACATATATGCCAAAAGTATAGCCAAACTTCAAAATTTGAGCCATGGCAAGAAATATTTTCAACACTGGCAGAACTTTTCCGTGAATCTTTCCATTTCATAGAGCCAGGCACGAAGACCATAATTTATTTAATACTTCAAAAAAGAAACAGTACTTGGATAGATAAAACTTACTCGTTTCAAAAAGGAAACTTTGTCATGCAAAGTCTCCATGGCTTTATCATTATCCTGCTCATTAATTTCACGCGAGTAAGAGGAAGAAGCCCTTAGACCACCCTCCTCCAGACTATCAAAACCATCTACCAGTGATGATCTAGACGGACGATTATCTCTGTATTTAAAAATTAAACAGTTATGAGAGTTAATATACAAGAGAGTAATAATATTTCAAAAAAATTTAGAACAACGAAGAAATCAACTTAAGAACATCAAAGCCTACTAGAAGAAAATAAACATTAGCAGTGCCCCATATCAGATTTTATAGGATAACGGTAACTCAAAAGTTGGTTTGGTTCTCAACGGTTTGAACTCCAAACATGAAACAATCTAATTTCAATAGTCAATCATGTTAATGTTAAAAAAATTTAAAAAAAGGCAAAGAATAATTGCTGACAACATAAATGAAATCAATCACTTCCTGAAAAACTATAAAACAAGAAGAAATATTCATGAGAAGCAGTGTGAATCAAGATGATTCCAGATTTGCAAAAGCAAATTTAGCAAGAGAAAATGCAGTTCTAAAACCTATCAGAGACAAGGTCTTATGGGGGGAACCGATTTGACAATAATCAAACAAGGGTATTTATCTCAAGATAGGCCTTAAGCTACTGCCAACACTCGTTACATGGAAAATGATAGCATATGTCGTGTAAACACACAATTTTCTATACCCTGTTGCTTACATAACTATACCAATGAATTTTCCTCACCTAACTAAACTTCAGATAATAGATTTTACAGATTTCTTTTGGTAACAATTCCCTCATATAGAAGTTAAGAGAAAAAAAAAATACAGCAGAGTACAACTAAAACAAATGTTGACAATATAAAATCTGAAATAACACAAGAAAAAGGTATAGAACTCGTCAGAAGGCAATCTCAAACTCAAATATTATGTGATCCTGCTGCATCGCATAATTAAAGGGATTATATACCAATATTCTGTTTCTGTATTTTAGGAGTTCCTAGTTTAATATTAGAAATTGCAAATTTTCCGTTTCCTTTTATGGTTCTCCATTCTACCTACATATGTACTCTCCTCGATCATTGCAATCAATAAGAGAAGGAATAATCCTTCCATGCAAAAAATAGAGTGACAAACGAAAGTGAAAGGCCCAAAATTTGTATTTTAAAAGGCTATGACAAAAGAATAGTGTCAAAATAAAATCAAGCCTGAGGCCTTGAAAACTCAAAAATGCGTAGCACAAAGCCACTATAATAAATGAAAGCAAAACTTGTAGCCTTTGAGACCCAAAACTTAACAAGCCCAGGCTGAAAACTAAAGACAAGTCACACTTGGGTCAAGCTAGTTGAATTTGTGTGAAATGTTGAAGAACAAGTCTCACATACGTGAGTTAGAAAAAAAGTTAAATATTATATCTTCAAATAAAATTATCACACAACCAAGGTGTGATAATTTAGAAATTGACCATTTTTCAGAACCAGTAGAAGAAGCATTGACAATTTAGCAATTGTTTCACATCTTTCCCAGCAGACATGATGATAACTTCTACCTCTCAGTGTGGACTCAAGCATATTACTAAATTTACAAGGCAAACTTAGTTTGGATTAATTTAAAAAAACAAAAACCATAATTTCAAAACCTCTACGTGTTTCTGGAATTATATTACTTTATTTTGCCTTAAAACAGCCGACATTCAAAATGCCAACTGAGAAATTGAAAAGAAAAACAATTTCCCCCCAAAACAAGTTGAAACCAGACATGCACTCTCACTGAAATTTTTACTATATCTTGTTTTTAATGAACTCCAATACCACAGAAAAAGTTATTCAACATCTAGATCCACCATTGCCCCCAAAATCTTCAAACCTGAAAACTACCCCAACCTCATACCGCACAAGGTTGCAACCAGCGAATGAACAAAGCACAAACACATGACATGAACAAAAGATCGTCGAGGGCGCGCATTAGGCTTTACAATTTAAAATTTAAAACGCATAAATTAAAATCGAAAGAACAGATTAAAGATCAAAATTGTGTCTTTTCGAAAACAAACCTTCTGTAACTCATTGCTCGCAATAAGTCTCAGGACTCGCGGAGAATTTGATGATTATGTGCAAGATCTTGTTCGTGTTTGGATGCCAAGAATCTGTGCTGAAAATGGTGACAAAGTTTCTTCTTTTCAGATCCGAGAAAGAAACCAGTGTGTAACTGGATTGGGTTCATAAGTCATGAGAACACAGGATCGATACGGTGTCGTATCTTCTGATGTGTTTACTAATGAATTTAATTATTTTTATGCATGAATGTAAAATCAAAGTGTTTTACATTGTTAATCAATAAAATTATTTATATATGATAGCAGAATAATTATAATAAAAAACAAAATTAAGGTACTTTAGATTAAAAGCTCTTACCACTTATGTGTTGGTGTAGATTTATTAATTTATTAAAAATTCAAGGGTGCAAGTTAAAAAATTAAGTTTTAATTACTTATTTTATTTGATATGCAACTTTTATATTGTTTATTTCATATAAATGACTGAAGGGGTTCTGATTGAAATATTAAAAAAGGAAAAATAAATTCTTTAAAATATATTTTAATTTATATTTTTCATTTGTTTAGTGTATGAAATATTAAAAATAAAAGTTTAATAGATTCGTTGCAAGAAAGTTAGTGATTACGTGTTTTATATAGAAAATAATTACACTTAAAAATAATTTTTTTAAAAAATTATACACTGAGAAAATGTTGTATATTATTATAGATATTAATATATTAGTTCATGATTAATCTACCTTCATTTTTTATTTATTTTTCTCTCTTATAGTTTTTTTGCAACTTTTTCTAATCAAACAAAATTAAAACTCATTTTACGTACTTTTTCTCTGTGCAAGATTGCTAGATAAACTATTCGAGCTACCCATAAAAGGGTACTCCTACTTAACCTTCTTATTTGTAAAAATGTATAGTTGAATACATTTGTTTGTAAATATTTATATAAATAAAAAATTAAAAAAGCGAAATAATTTTCTTATAAATTAAAATTATTTTATACAAAAATAAAAATAAATTTGTTAAGAAAACTAACATAAAATTTTCAACACTCACATCATGTGTTAGTAAGGTAATCCAAATTATATAAAAAAAAAATAGTTCTTTATTTCTATTATTTTTTACCTCTTGTAGATAATTTGTCTTAAATATTTATTTGAAGAATAAACTAAAACTAATTTACGCATAAATTAATTTGTAAAAATGTTTTGCAATATAATTGTATGAAAATTTTATGTTTAATTAAGGAAAAATTAGTCACATCTAAGTTTGAAAGAACCATGAAGAGGTGTTGGAAGCTATTGGAAAAAAAAATTCTAAGTTTGATAAGAAAGTGTGCACATGCAATTTCTTCAAGTAGGACACACAAGTGAGTTAAATATTCATTCACATTGAAAAATGTTACTAAAGAAGTTTTAGTGGGGACCATAACATGCATAGTTAATAAAACTACATATGATCCACACATAGTTTAATTTTCAAAAATCTAATTAAAATTAAAAATATTTGTGATTATCACATATCAAATCACTATCTAAAATACCAAAGTTTGGAAATTAAATTTTGGGTTCCAAATTGCACACAAAATTTGTCTTAAAACCTTACCACAATGGATTAAAAAAGTGACATGAAGAATGGTACAAAAGTACTCATGGTTGTAAAGAAGACATTAATTAAAAATTGACAAGAAACCATATTGGTGGAGAAGTTATAAGTGCTTCCCAAGCACACAACAACCTATTATTAATCACTTTTCTACAATCTCTATGTTTAGAACCCTAAAATCAATTCACTCTATTCAATTGAGTTCAAGGTTTGGTTGAAATTGGTGCAGAAATAATGTATAAGAAAACAATTTTTTTTAGACATGGATGTTTCAATTGACATGATTATATCTTAGGTTTAATTTTTTTTTTTTTACATATATTGTAATCAAATTTTAAAACGTGGCAGATTTTTGTGCAATTGAATGTAGTGGAAGTTGGTATTAACATTTTTTATTTCTAAATAATCCTTTACATCTTATAGCTTAAATATTGATACATTAGTAAGAACTGCAATAAGTATTCAATTTTAAAATAAAATTCAGTAATATTTACTTGTAAATGTCTTTTTTTATGTTGAATTAGAGTTATTGTATCTTGGTATATTCATTCACAATTAAAAATTATAGCAGTAAAAATAAGTTTGGTATGATAGAAAGATTCCAAAAACTAATAAAATAGGTCAAGTTAGATTATAAAAACATTATCTAAATTAAACTGGACTTTTTTCATCAGCATTTGAAATAACACTAAGAAAAATACTAAATAGAAACAAAAATAAAAGAAACAATATCTAAGAAAATAAATTATGAAGGAACAAAAGAAAACCTCTAAAATACTTTTGAAACATATTAAAGTAATTTTGAAAACATGGTGATGAAAAAAGTTATATGGGGTGTGATTTGATGAACACCACCACCAAAGATATATGTTAATGAAAAAGAAGAATCTAAGAAGTGTGGGTCTTTGATTTTGTGTGACATAATGAAAAGCAAGTGTGATGAAAGGAGTGAAGAACCAGAACCCCCACAAAAACAACCCAACCCAACCCCCACAAAAGATTAATGCCATCCAACTACACACTCACACTCTTTGAAACCCCTTTTTATTGCCATCTTCTACCCATCTACTTTCCCAGCCTGGACTTAGTAATTAATTATATTAATTCAACTGACATGCTACCCACTCTTTCTTCTTTCTTCTTTCTCTTCCCACTAACATAATAATATTAATAATACACCAGTAAATCAACAAATCACACCACTTTTACCATAATTCAGAAAAGCATTAATTATTTAGTCCACAAATTTTAAAAATAATAATGAATATAATTTACGTGTTAAATGATGTTCTATATTAACATTTGATGTGATTATACCATTTAACATGTAAAAGAAAATTAATGTGATGACCATATTTATTTATTTTTAAAATTTGGAAACAAAAATGTATTAAGATGCACATAAAATTATTGTTTTTGTACTTATTAGAAATGAACTTTAAAGTTTAACTCAATCCCATAAAATCGATTCGTAAAGTGAGATTTATACCTCATTTATATACTATAAAATTATCTTATCAATAATCTCTAATCGATGTAGAACTTTTAACCGTACTAAAGTCGATGCATGGATTAGGTATCGTATGAAGCAAAATCAAGCAGAAGATAATAAAGTTTGAGCAGTGTTATAAATGAATATCACACAGGTGGATCAGCCATGTCATTGCAGTCTTGTCATGGTGTGATTTTCCTATGTTAGTTATGAAGGCTTCAAACAGTGCAGTGACAGCACAAGTCACTGCTTTCATCAATATGGTAATCTCATCTAGGCCTCTACACCAATGTAGGACATGCTCCTCAACCACCATAATGGAAACAAATCAAGAGATTTCAGCAGAATGAAGTTGATTCTCTTCTTTCTTGTTGAAAAGAAATTCATAGAATCTCGGGAGTATTACTGTTTTTGCATCTTTTCATGATTGTGAAAAGTAGTTGCCAATTTAATGTTCCATTTTCAGAGAGCTTTTTCCACAAGAGCAACACAGATATAAAAGACACAAAATCTCAGCTTTGAGAGTTCAAAAGTTACAGATTCAAGGGTCTATAGCAGGAACAAGCATTTTAATAGATTGGTAACCAATAGAGAGACACCATCCATGTACAAAATTTCCCTTTGTAAGTACTATCTGCAAATTTCAAGCAATGTAATTTGAATAGAAATACAAGCACCAACAAATCAACACCGGCTTAAGGATTAAGAAACCAGTAGCAGTTTCTGTGCTATTCATGATAACGTTTCTAACAAAGCATGCTCTAAGCAATAAGCAATCTGTACATAAAAATATATACAAGTTCAGAATGAACTTCTATGACCCTTTATAACTATGACTGCTTATCCACTGCAGAAGTCAAACAGTAATATAAACACAATTATGCTTTCCAAGTCTTGAACAATATTAATCCTCAAAGAACAAGTTCCTAGTGTTCTTTCCACTTTGTAGTGAGATGATATCCTCATAAGATACTTAGAATCAAGAAAACGTGGAAGATTTGAAAATCCAAAATGTACTCAACTGATAAAAGAATCTCCACATTGCAACTGCCACTCCACGCAATCTTCAAAATCAAAACTGCTGGCGCAATCCAACAGTGCATTCTGCTGATGCTCGTACCGGCATATGTAATTCAACCCGACAAGAAGTTGGCAGATTGATTCCTCTGTCCTTTCCCTGTCGGCAAAGAATAATGTCTGAAGCAGAAGAACATTTGTTCTGCTAACAATCTGGTGCTGCTCAAAATTGCGCTCACTTTGCCATCTGATCATGTTATGAGCGAGTGGAGCAAGCCAATTCAGTATTCCATCAAGATTCTCCTTCCAGTCATGAGCAAGAGGGGCATCATATATGGCCAAATTCTTCACATATGACTTCAGTTTGGCCTTAAGGGATACCCTTAAGCTTGTAGGTAGCATCTGATATAGATCATCCCTTGCTTCCTCGCCCACTAAATGAGGGTAACGAAGCAGCTTCTCAATGACGATTATCACATTGGCATAGTGCAATGCAAGAGCACAGCCTCCAAGTGTTGAAGGAGGAGCATAAACAAGTAACCTACTTTTGGGACCTAATGTAGAACAACTTTGTAGACCAGATTTCACATGTCTAAGATCTCCGGTGAAAGGAACACCATTTTGAGCATGATTTAGAATACCAGAATAGCACAATTGGTCCTTCTTCATGCTATTACTCCCTATCGCTGCACTTCTACAGCTACTATGTTGATCCTCCCGGTTCACCACATAGCCATCATCATCAGCATCATCAAATTTTGAAACTGAGCTACTCAAACTCAGGCATTCCATGAAAAGTCTCCCTGGACTTGTTCCACATGGAAAACCAAAATCTTCAGGTCGAAGAGGTGCTAAATCACCTCTCTTCAAATCAATCTGAGGCCTACTAGTAGTTCCCTTTCTCTCTGCTCTCCCAACAGAAGCAGAATGAGTTCGATTTCTTCTGCTCTGATTGCGCTTCAACCTCTCTGAATTTGTCTGAACATTGATGTTTCCAGACACAAAACCAGATTCATTTTGTGATGCCGGCGAGCCTCCACCGAGGGCAAGGCCAAGGGTATTCTTCCTCATGGCGGATTCTCCAAAGATCACAGAAATCCTAGCATAAATGGTACAAACTGTCCTAGCCAACAACTCGACAACCTTGTCGAAGTTCTGATTCCAAAGGGAAACATCCTTAAGATGCCTCACATCCTGCTTCTGCCACATTAGCTTCTGCTCAAAAGCCCTCCTACTCTCCTCGTGCTGGTTATGCTGAAACTTCTTCACTGCTTGCTCCAACTCATTCAACACCTCCATCTCGCTGTACAAATTCCTAGTGACACTAACATACCTATCCATCTTCCTCACCATTCCCTCCATGTGCTTGACCAAGAACCCCAATTCCTTCACATCTATAACCCCACCAACAATGTCCCCATACACATGCTCAAACCCTTGCAGGGCAGGCTCGGAGCACTTCTTCCCCAGCCTAGACACCACACTGGCAACCCTATTCAACTCCTCAAGCTTCTCTGCCAGAGCCAGCTCAAGGAGATAACCCTCATCAGAGGACACCAAATTCCTGACACCCTCTGAGCCCAAGATCTCATTCCTCAGCTTTGAGATCTCAGACTCCGACAGCGACCGGTGGAGGTGCACGGTTTTCGACATCACATTCGCTACCTCAAAAGAAAGAATACCTATGGTCTCCTTGGTCTCTGACCTCTTGTGGTTCTGTTTCCTCTTTGTCAAAGTTTCAAGAAGAAGGGCATGCTTGAGATTGGAACTTACCTGGTTACCCATCTTTACAATCCAAGCTTCAGCAACCATAGCTGCAGCCACACACACACTTTCTTCGAAATGGGATGTGGCAACACCAAAAACAACCACCCAAAGGCTAAACCTTTGGGAACATAGAACAGGGAAAAGCGAAAGCCCAAGGTCAGACACCAGAACGGATAAACTCTGTGAGGGAAATTGGAGAGAGACCCATTACGGGGAAGAAGGAGAAAAGGCCAAAGGGTTATCGAAGTTGCAAACTTTGGATGAATTGTTTGAGGGGTATGTTGATAAATAAGCAAGGATGCGAAAGGAAATGATGTAAATGGAAGAGGTAGTGGAGAAGTCAGAGGGTGTTGAAGAAAGTTAAAACATTGGGAGAGAGAAGAAAGGTAGGTGTGGCATGATGAGAATAGGAGGAAGAAGAAGAAGCAGAAGAAGGTTGAAAATTGTTCCAATCCAAGTGAAGAGAGGTTAGTTAAAAGCAGTAGTAGTTACTAGCATGCACCACAAAATTGAGTGCTATGGCAGGCGTGAAGAGAGGGAAGATGATGGGTGTACTTGATTGAACAGTGCAGCAATAACAAGAGAGAGAGGTTGTTCTGTGTTTGTGTTGTGTTGTGTTGGTTTTTGAAGTGTGAGAGTTTGGTTTGTTTGATGATTGGTGTCTGGTGTTAGAAAAGTGGTATCAGAATTTTAGAAAGTGGAATGTGGACTAAAGGGGTTTTTAAATTTGGAAGCATTGTAGCTGCTCCATTCATTCATTCAATTCCTCTCTTCCATTTTTTTTTTAATGTGTGAATCTTATTTAACCCATTCTTTAGAATTTGGGGAAATTATATTTAACTATCCAACTTGCTTCACCAAAATTCCTATTACACTTTCTGAATTTTCAATGCTTAACAGAAGAAAAAGTTGCTAATGGTATCTTGTCTCTAGGTGTAAAAGTTTAAAATATTAGAGACCGAATTTTGTTCTTAAAAAAATGAGTCTTTTTTTATTTCTTTTCTTTCCATTGTGGTTTTTAAGATTATGACTTTTTTTCATCTTTGAACTTTTGTGATATTTCTTTAAAAAAAAAAAAAAAGGACTTAATCTTGGTGTGCGACATGGTTAATATGTAATTTTATTTTTAACTATTTGATTAGAAAGAAGTATGATTTCAAGTGCCCAAGTATGAAAAAATTATAAAGAATAACGATTCTTTAAATAAATCTAAATATCTTGAAATTTAGGCTTTTTATTCTCGTTAGAATAAATTAACCTTATATTGTGATCCAATGACAAGTCATATATTTTCATGTATTTTAAAATAATTAGTTGAAATCAACAATTTTTTTTAGAGATTAAATAGCATATTTTTTTTCTTTTCTTCATTTTGTATCAGCAAGATCACAAAGAGGTTGGTTTGAATTGGAGGGATGCTTACCCTAATTGAAATTTCCAACCAAAATCGTGGGAATTTTTGGGTGTGAAAGAGATAAGTTGATTTTGCTTAAAATTGGTCAAAAATAAAACCAGTCATAATAAAAGTCATAAACTGAGAAATTTTTAGGTTCTACTTAAAGTTTTCATCATTGCTAGGAAATGATGATAAAACTGCATTAGACTTAGGGTTTTAATTTGTGGCTCAAAATCATAACCCCTTTGACTATTGAACCAAATTTGAAATTATTGAATGAGTCATATATTCTAATCTTATAACAATTTGAAGAGTGAATGAATACCAAGTACAAGACAATCAAATGTCTTTCATCTTTCAGGGGAAGTTAAGTAAATAATATTTTGTATATTACTAACATTTTATAAGTATCTCCATATCTATTTATTAAATAACATACTGAAAATTTATAGTAGAAATTCAAACTATAGTTCAATAAATTTAAACTGATATTTACTTTTTTTGTTAGAAACCGGTATTTTAAATTAGGGTTAAATATGTTTTTTGTTCTTTAATTTTCAGTAAATTTTGAAATTAGTCCATTTCGAAACTTCAGACCAATGTAGTTCTTCATTTTTCGAAATACATAGATTTAGTCATTTTAATCAAATTTTATTAGGTTTCGTTTGTATTTCAGTATTGTATTTGAGTTGTTTATACTGTTTGATACAATTTTGCTTTAATGTTAAGTCAAATACTATTATGAAACGCGCTTGAAATGTCAATAAAACTTAACACAATTTGATTAAAATGATTAAATTCACATACTTCGTAATGGATTCAAAATTCACTTAAAGTTAAAAGACAAAAAACATATTTAACCCATATTATAAATATTAAAAAATGGATTTATATTTAATTCATGAAAAATGAATTAACATGATTGAAAAAACTCTTTCAAATGTCAACAATGTAAATGATCATGTTGGTATCTGTAAAATTGAATTTTTTTCATTCAAAAAAAAAATGGATGGTTTTTAGTGGATGTTTTGTCATGCCTTTTTCTTCGTGTTGTTTGAATTTAAATATTTGTACTTAAATAAATTATACATTAGTAAATTAATTGTATAGTTATTAGTCATATAGTTTAAATTTAAAAGAAAAATGCAATAATAGTAATTAATTAGGTTTCCCAAAATGTGAGGAATTGAAACGGACAAGGAAGTTGGAAAAGTAGTTTGAGAAAAAGAAAAAATTAGGGTCAAAAAGGGAGAAGTTAGGACACCAACTATGGAAAATTTGACTTCTTCCTCCATGCATAACATTGCTCTTTTTTTTTATCCTTTCAGTCCAACCAAACAAACATACCATTAACGTTGGATCCGACGTGACTTTTGGTCTAAACAATGCATGTTAATTTAGATGATGATGATGATGATGAGAGAGGGATTTGGAAGGAACACAAGAATTAATATATGAAGTCACTCGTACACATTACACATTGATAAGAAAGAAAAAGTTAAATAAAATTAATTATATATATATATACATATATATATATATGGGTAAATATGTTTTAGTTGTTAAATTTTTATATAAAATAGATTTTTTTTTATTTAAAATTTTAATATAGCTTGGTCTACAAATTATAAAAATAAATAAATATAGTTTTTATAATTAATTATACGTTAAATATTTTTATGTTTTCTAACATTTTAGGATGATTTTTGAACCGTTTATATTCTTTAATATATCTCTTTCTTTTCTATGACAACATAAAAAATGATGTAAAACGTAAAAGAAACTAACATTATTGGATTAACATACTTATATTTATTCATTTCTAACATTTACATACAAAAATATATTAAAATTTGAAATATAAATCCATGTCCAAATTTAAAGATTACAAACATATTTTAAAAAATTATACATTGACTCGTAACATATAGTTACGATGGATGCAATAGAAGAAAAAAAATAGAATGAATATGAAATTGTCCAAAGATTTTTTTTTTCGTAACCCTAGACTAACCTATTCAATTAAATAGACTTCTTTTAAAATTAAAATTCAAGCTTCCAACATGTTATTAGACAAATTAAACCAAAACAGACTTTGAAACGACTTAAATTATGAGTTTTCGTCAGACCAACGTCAATCATGATAATTTGAATATATAAAATTGTGACCATAATTTATTTCACAATTTTTACATATACATAAAAAGTAAACAAACAATTATAAGAGTACATTTGATTTTTATTTGCTTTCTATTCTTATCGTCCACTTCTTCATTTACCAACTTTTTCTTCCTTCTCTTTTTCTTTTTCAAATGGAACATCTTGCTTCTTCTTCTTTTTTCAAAGACGGATAACCATGTATGAAATGCACGAGATGAATCGAGAATCTTAAGAGACCAAGTTATACAGTTCATAAAATATTAATCCATGCAACAAAATGGTAATGTAAAAGTAGAAAAAAAAATGTATTAACTCGTTAGAGTTAATTATCATAACCGATATATTATCTGTTTCAAAATTTAAAAGTTTTTGTCTTTAAATATTTGTTTCAGATGATTAAGAAGAAAAATATTTAAATTATTATCGATCTCAATTCTTAAATGATATAAGACTATTGAATATATTGAAATAATAATAAACTACCAATTCTATTGTCCCTTTCGGTTCATGCCCTCGCCTGCATTATATGACATTGGAGTGGTTTTGATTTGTTAAGAATAGTGTTTCCGATGAAAACTGACCCAACAGAATAATGAATTTGGGAAAAGTGTCTTCGAGGAATTTTGTCAAAAGTTTGCCCTAGTGGGATTTGGTGTCATTGTTTTTTTTTTTTAATTTATTAATCAGTATATTAATTATTAATTAAAAAAAGTTACTTCACTTGGTGACCAAAACCAAAATAAACCCTTGAGGCACATGGATATTCACTCTGCAAAAGGGCAACCAAATAGTGACAAAAAGAAAGATGAACCTAACACAATCACCATGCTTTTTTCTCAGTAATCATGGATCATGCTTCCTTTTGAACTTTTGTTTATCTTTTCTCCTAAAAATTCTCATCATGTGGCCTCTCTCGTGCTATCCATCTTCATAATGAGTTCCATCTATCATACATATATATATATATATATATATATATATATATATATATATATATATATATATATATATATATATATATATATATACGTAGATTTAAAAGAAATATAATCTTTATAATAAATTAGGGTTCAAATTGTTAGGTTTATAAAGGAAGTTTTATTGGGAAGAACAAACACCAATGAGACTTAAGTCCAATCATATAAGACATTGATATCAATCTCAACCCAAAATCTTAAGGTAATGAGTTTATGGATCTTTATTTTTATATAGTGCTCTACTTTCTCATTTCTAGTCAATGCGAAATTTAGACTCATACTTGGATTCCTAACACAAATTTGTTATTTGTTATGGAACAACATAAAGAAAGCTAATTAGGTTAAATGGAGAAAAAAATGGAATGAGTTTGATAAAAGAGGAGGAAAAGGTAGTTATATTAAAATAAGTATTACTCTACAAGTGAGGATAATTTTTTAGGTTAAATTACGATGCATGTATCTAGCATCATGGTTATAATAATTGATGACAGAAAACGAAAACTAAGAGTATAGAAAGAAAAATGACTAAGAGTTGGTAGAAAGTGATTTAGCTCAATAGTAATCATGAAAGGAAAAACACACAAAATATATGTAATTTTCAAATTAAAATAAATAGTTCATGATAATATATAATGCCAGTCAATAATATATATATATATATATATATATATATATATATATATATATATATATATATATAAAGAGTTAAATATTTTTTTGGTCACTTAACTTTCGGTGAATTTTGAAATTAGTCTATTTCGAAACTTTGGATCAATTTAGTCTTTCATTTCTCGAAATACATAGACTCAGTTCTTTTAATCAAATTTTGTTAAGTTTATTTGATATTTCAAACGCGTTTCATAACAGTATTTGACTTAACATTAAAGCAAAATTGTGTTAAACAATATAAACAACTCAAATACAATTATAAAATTCGTACGAAACATCAAATAAATCTAATAAAATTTGATTAAAAAAATTAAATCTACGTATTTTAAAAGATGAATGATTAAATTAGTCTAAAATTTTCTGAAAGTTAAGGAAAAAAATATATAATTATATAAAATAGTGGAAAGAAGAAAAAAATAAAAACCTAAAAGACGAAGAAGAAGAATGGGTCCCATGTTGTTGTTTAAGATTGGATAAATGTTGGAATAAAAAAGTTGTTTTGTCAAGAAAAAGAAACTGACTTTACGTATTGAGCTTATCAACTGCTACTTCGAAATCTGTTGCATTTCACTTTCTTTTTTCTCTCATCATTGTGCTTTTCTTCTTCATCTTCATACTTATATAAAAGAAGGTTTTCCTATTAAAAAGTGTCTTCAATCATATTTATTTTCTCTTTTTTATTTCTTTTTCCTCGAAAGGAGATTAAAGAAACTCATTTTTGCAATATATACATAATTATTTTTTTCATTCTATAAAAAAAGTGTAATATGGATGAATACTCTTTCTATATCTTCTCTTCGCAATACTTTATTTCAAAACCCTACAAAAAAACTAAATTTGATATTATTTCGACAAACATAGTGTTGGTCTATTCGGGTTGATTATGTATGATTATTACCATGAAAAAGATTTATGATTTAGAAAACAAAACAAAACAAAATCACATGTTAGAAGTTAGATAGCAAGTCAAGTTTTTATTTTTATTTTTCATTTGAATAATTCTAATTTTAAAATTAGAAAATAATCAATTATTGAACAGATATTTAATTCTATTACAAGCACACACTGTGGGGTTAGCATGGACACAAAGAGGATAAGGGTGGTCTTTAATTCCTCTTCCACACGTTTTTCTTTTTTTTGCATAAGTTTTATTTTTTATTTTAGTATATAATGGTGTCATAATTTGTTGATTCAATTGTGCATGATATATCATAAATTTTCATATTTTTTTTAAATAATATTACTTGAATTTAGTCGATTTTATATTATTTAATTGTTAATATATACTGTATTTTTAATTTCTCTGTTGAAAAAACTTACTTTAATTTGTTAAATAACTTCCTAATGATACCTCAAACATTATGTTGGATCTAGGGTTTGTATCATTGAGAAAATAGAAAAACTATACTCATTGAAAATTGAGATTAAGTTCAAGTTTTATTATTATTATTATTATTTTTTGGTTTTTTAATATAAAAGGATGTAGTAATCATGAAGTGCAGAAAGAAAAGACCGATATTTTTGTAGGATAAAGGAAGTATGTAAGTAAACAAACAAGTGTGACAAGTAATAGACATAAAAACAAGTAATATTGGACTGAGCCCAATCATGTTACCTCACCAGCAAAACTTGAAGTTGAATATGGAAAAGCACGCTTGGCCCTAAATATTTGGAACCAGTAATCATTGGGCTTAGCCCAGCATGTCATAAATAAAAAATTAAAAAGATTAAATAGTTTGGGCTACGCCCAGTGCAAACCGAGAACTGGAAGAAGTTAGGCAATTGCTGTTTAACATCCTCCACTCTTATTGATATGCTTCCTTCCATATATATTTTACTTTTAATTTTTTTCTATCGCTTTGTCAATTTATTTTCCCTTTACTAAACAAAGCATGCAAGTTTGTTTATTTAGCATAATACAATTATATAAAAAATAAAGATAGAATATTTTGAAATTTTATAGTTTAATTATTTTGATAGAAGACAAAGAGATAGATATATTGTAACATCTCAGTAAAACTACAAAATAAATAAATTCACAATTAATAATATAACTAGATAAATCCACAAACTTATCTAGTATATTTATACAGTCATCCAAAATCTTAATCAAAACTTTTGAAGGGACTAAAATAACATCCACAAATTTGATTTATATATATATATATATATGAAAATTATATATATATTTTTTTACTCTTTTCTTTTATTTCATAATGTAATTTATTATGGATCATTGATTTTTTTAAGAAAAAAATAATGATAAATTAATTAATAGCTCACATTAAGTTATGTAAAGAAATTACAAAGTAAAAGATGAAAGTCATAATATTATTATATATATATATATATATATATATATATATATATATATATATATATATATATATATATATATATATATATATTGTGTATTTTAAAAACCTGGCTTGGAGCTAAGCCACCGCGCATTTGACGTTAGTGTTGAATATGTAGAAAAAAAAGTTTAAGGTAAGATGCCAAAGATGTCACATGAAAAAATATTATGAATAGTTTTGAAGTTAGTCCAAAAGTGACAACAGTTTTAAAGATTTCAGAATATATGCTCTTTTAACTTTCCTATCATCAATATTTGACCACTTTATTTCTTTATCTCCTTCCCAATTTTCCACATTTCAATTAAAATATTTTTTTTTCCTTTTATTTTCTTATATATGCTTCTTACTTGTTAATTATCTGGATCCAACTCATTTATATTATAAAGTATATTCATCAATTTATTAATAATTGCACATTTATGTTTTAAATAAAAGTGAAATTTAGTTGCATGAAGCAATCGACAAGTAGGTCCAACACATTTATGGTATCATATGTGATGTTCCTAAGTTTGAAGTCAATTGTTCCACCACACGTGCACATTCACTTTGAATAATAACACTATGCTGTGGAAAGTAACCTTTTTCCCAAACCAAACAACAACCAAAAATAACTACAACAATTAAATGTTACCGATTCACGTGATTAAGTGTTAATTTGATTTAGAATCTAGGTAAATTTATTTGGAAACATTAAATGTGAATTAGGTTTGTTATTAAGTTTGGATCATTCTTTCTACAAAACTTCTACAAGAAAGGAATATAGATTCACTTTTTATTTTAAAAAAATATTTAGAGTGTAAATAATGTTATATTAGAATTAATTTTAAATGGTATGTTGGTTCATTACTAAAAATTTTCATATTACATGAGATTTTTTTTGTAAATTTGTTAAAAAAAATTGTAAGAAATTATTTTTCTTGTTGCTATTTTTTCTAAGAATCTTAATTGACAATTAATTTCTTTTTGAATAATTATTTTTTTAAAAATTATAAAATCTGTAAATATTTCTTACAAAATTTATTGTGAAAAAGTGTTTTATACAAAATATTTAAAAAAAAAAATTAACAGTAATTTTCTACAATTTTTTTCATGACAAAATTTATAAGTATTTTTAAAAAAGAATGAAAATATGATTCTTTTTAGTAGTGGCCGATTTAATCGAACAAAAGCTTTATATTAACAATATATAACCATTATTAAACTATTTTTAAGAAAGTCATTGGATCCAAAAAAATGTTATTATCTGATAAAAATTTTGTTACGACCAATTTAGTTAAGATAAGATACATGATTTTTAAACTTAGATAACAACTATTATTTTGCCACGAATAAAAAATTTGAGAACTGTGGCTACAAAAGTGGAAATTAAAAGTGAAGAAAAATTCATAGCCACTAGTATGTGCATAATGTATAGTATATAGTTTGGAAAAGAAAATAAAAAAGCACAAATACTAAGAAAAGAAAGCCATAGAATATTTCCTTTGCTTCTTTAATTTCTTTTGGAATCTCTAAGTTTGGCCATTGAAATGGGATCAATCTCCACAATCTTCTGTCTTCAAATGTTGGTGCCTATACCATTTTTTGACTTTGACTTCACACCCACTTTCTTCAACTTCTTATATAAATAATCATCTCATTATCTTCTATTATTTTCTTTCATTTTTCTTCATAATATCATGATTTGAGTGAACAAGATATAACTATCTTATATTATACTTATAATAAATATTAATTATGTAGAGTTGAGTCAGACTAGAAATTTATTTTTTAATATTATATTAGAACTATTTAAAAGTATATTTTAGAAAAATTTATTGTTTGTATTAATACTATTACAAATTCCTATCGAATCATTCGTAACAGTTTAATCCATTTTATAGTTTATAAAATTTAAGGTTAAATACGTTTTTGTCCCTCAAGTTTTAGTAAATTTTGGAATTAGTCCATCTTCAAAACTTTATACCAATTTATTCATTCATCTTTAGAAATACATGAATTTAGTCCTTTTTACCAAATTTTGTTAAGTTTATTTGACATTTTAAACGTATTTTATGACAATATTTGAGTTAATATTGAAGTGAAAATGTATAAAACGGTGTAAACAATTCAAATAATATCATGAAATACGCTTGAAACGTCAAATAAACTTAACAAAATTTGGTTAAAAGGACCAAATTCACGTATTTTTAATAATGAAGGATTAAATTGATCAAAATTTTTGAATAGTGACTAATTCTAAATTTTACTGAAACTTGAAAAACCAAAAATATATTTAACCGATAAAATTTATTAGCAAAGTGTGAAACAATAAGATGATAGTAACGGCAGAGGTAAAATAATAGAGATGATTAATTTGTTGTTCTCCTAGGTGTGGCATCTCTTCACATGTAATATAGACACTTATTGTTTCAGTTTTGTTGTGAAGTTCACATGCCACATAGGGCTACATAAATTAAATAGCTCTCAACAAAAGTGGTCCTTTTTCTGCTAATAATTTGCAGTCAGAAAATGACTTAACTCTGAGAAGAAGGTTATGTTTGTGTCATGGTGCATGCACATCAACCACACTCATAATTCCATTCATTTCTTTACAATGCATTACAAGAACAAACTCACCACTGTTAATTAACATTCATGCTCAAACTCAAACCCTTCTTCTTCTTTTTTTATATATTCAAACAAATATTATTAATTATCCATAAATTTGAAAAATTGTTAATCTTTACATTAGAATATAAACTTCTATGTCATTAGTCAGTTGATAATGTACACATTTTAGCTTGAATAACAGATATTGAATTTGAGTTGTGTGTGATTTGCATTAACTCTAGTAAGGGAATATTCAAAGTAAAATCGAAAATTTTGTTTAATGAAGAAAACATCTTTAAACAAGTTTTTCCATTACTATTAGTAAAAAAAACTTTGTGAAGTACTTCCTTTTAGAATTTCTCTTAAATCATTTTTAATCTACTATTAACTTAGTTTTTTAGTTTATAAAAAAAATAATTTATTTTTCTCTTTAAATATGTATAGGAAGTAGAAGTCAGATTCCTGATATAACATAATTTGAACATTCTTCTCTGTTAAAATTTTATATTAAATAAAAAAAACTTATAAATTTATTATCTTAAAATTTTTATTAAAAATAATATTACAATCCTGTCTATAAACTTATTCATTATTCATTTCTTGGCTACATCTATAACAATATATAAAGGAGATTTCCTTTTTGTGTTCACATTTCAAAATACTAAATTTACTCTTTAAATATAATAATTTATTAAATTTTTAAAAATTGACCGTTACTTTTATAAGTTTTTTATAAAATCGGATCTCTGCTTCTTCTCTTCTTCTTTATTTATCAATGATTATTCTTTCATATGTTCTGATATATTTCCCTTTATTTTTAATAAATATAATTTTAATTGATATATTAAATTAATAACATTACAATATTATTACTTATTAATATAATATAACGTATATTTAAAAAATGTATAGAAAGACACGATAGCGCCTTAAAAAAAATTAACAATTCTGTCACAAATTCAGAGTTGTGGATACTAAAGAAAAATAATCCAATATTTCACACCTAAATGACTTTCCGGCAGAACAAAGAAGTTTCTAGTTGATTAGGATCGTCATATAATTTAGTCACACATTTTTAGGCTAAGTAGTGGAAAATTGAAACTTGAAGTAAACATTTTTCCTTGCATGAAATAAGTTTGATGAAACCAAAATCAAATTTTTGATTATATCTCTTCACTTAAAAAAAAAAAAGGTTAAATATATTTTTATCTTTTAATTTTTAGTAAAAAATAAAATTATTCTATTTTTAAAATTTTGACTTAATTTAGTCTTCAAACTGTAGACATGTGTGACTTTAGTCTTTTAAATTAAATTTTGTTAAGTTTATTTATCATTTCAAACACATCTCATGATAATATTTTAGCCATTATTAAAGTGAAAATATGTCAAAAAGTGTAAATAACTCAAATATTATAAAAAACACGCCTGAATCATCAAATAAACTTAACAAAATTTAGTTTAAAGAACTAAATTTATGCATGTTTAAAGTTAAGAATACAAATTTGAGTTATATTACACCCCATTTCCATCTTTATATTACAAGAAAAAGTTAAATATTAGTTATATAATATTCTTTTTCTTATTATTTGTACTTTTTTGCGCAAAGATGTAAAAAATATTTTGAAAGAAAAGGATGAATAGTGTAAGAAGAATTTAGTTGATCTGAAATTCCGAAATGGCAAAGAAAAAGAAGAGAATTGATGAATGAAGCAACAATATATATAAAAAAGAGAAAAGGTGTCAAGAGGAGAGCCACAAATGTCAAATATATACAACTATTTATCCAAACACGATTCAACTTCCTCATCTTCAACGTTCAAACCATCTCATCAACACAATTCAATCACTGCACTTATAAAATACCAATTAATCTTCAACAATTAATCTATCATTTTCGTGATCACTGTTGCATTTCTTCTATTATATAACATTAAATTATAATTTTTATCTCATTTTTCCTAACCTATTATTTTACTTTATTTATTTCCATTTCTTTAGCATTTCTTGCAAAAAAAAAAAAACACAACTTTAACTGCCTTAACTTTGTATAATTTAATTTGTTATTTCTTACATTTTAATTAGTTGAAGTATTTCTTAATAATTAAGCATATCAAAGTAAACCAAAACACCTACAAACTAAAAACAGTACAGAGATTTCAATTTTGATTAAGTTATAAAAACTAAAATCTCGAAAAGAAAAATTGCAGATCAGAAATTAAACATAAATCAAATTTACAGTTAACACTCATTTTAATTTGCTTTTATTTATTTATTTATTTTTGTCTACAGTACATAAATCAAACTGTACATATTTTAAGTTTTAATTTAATTGAAATGAATCGAAACTTTAAGTTCAAATATTTATTTAAAATGGAACGAAAAATTCATCAAAACATAAAATAAAATATCTAAAAAATTGAAGAACCCTCCACAATTTCACAGCTTTTAAAAAATACATAAACAAAAAAAAAATCTAAGTTCAATAATTGAGAGTGAATGAAAACTAAATCCATAGTCAAAATTGTAATGCATAATTTAACAAGAGAGACATAGAAGACTCAAAGTAGATAATTTGAAATTAAAAAAAAAGAAGTCATAATTTAATCCAAAGAAGAAAAAAAACTTGGTCATACTATTATTACTTAATATTATGAGGGTTTATATACGTGTCTACACAAAGAAAAAAAATTGAAAATGGAAATGGAAACATGTTAGATCACATAATCATTTTTTTTTCTTAGTTATTTACACGTTAACGAAGGGTGCAACCACCGAGGGTGGTTCGTAGCAGAACGGAGCCGCGGGGTGCTGCCACTTTTTGAAGACGATTTTCTCCGGCGGCCGCTGATGCTGCAGTGGCTCATCCTTCTGCGGCGGAGGAGGAGGCGGCGGCGGCGACGAAGCCAGCGGGGAGAGCAGCGGGATGGCCACGTTCCACTGGACGGAGCGGTTTATCTGAAGCGACGAGGGAGCGTGAGACTGCAGGCGGCTGGGCTGGCGGCGGGGACGGCGGGAATCGGCCATGGTGACGGCGGCGCGTGTGAGATTGATGGCGGTGAGAGAGAAAGTGAGAGACAGTAGTGTGGTGTGTGAGAGAGAAAACGGTGGGTAGAAGTTGAGGGGTATAAATAGAGGGGCGTGCGGTGCACACGTTTGGAATCTCAAACTTAAATCATTGAACCGGCTCGGCTCATTTCGGCTCGGCTGGGTTTGGATGGGTTAGGTTTGGTTTATGGATTCATATGCTTTTCGTTTTTCTACTGTTTTCCTATGCATTTATTTCTGATATATTATTTTGTCGGAAAATTAAAGCCACAGTATCAAATTTTTACTTTAGTAATTATTATTCTGTCTTCTTTATTTATATACCATAATGTATATTAACGGATTAAAAATCACAAGAGCAAAATTGAAATGAAAAAAATATTGTTTTAGTAAGTGATATGTATTCATTGTTCATAAAATATTGTTATTTGTTTATGGAAGATGTTATTTTATTAAAATAGTTATTTAATTTATTTACTTTAATTTTAATTACGTAACTAATTCTAATTAATGTAATCTTTTTAAATAAAATAAAAAGGTAATTTTATATTTATAAAAAGTATAAGTAAGGTGAATGTAATTCATTGATGAAAGAAAGTTATTGAATTTAATGTCTATTAAAACTTTGAGAAGATGGAAATGTAATTATTTATTGACCTTGTATGTGTTTCTATTTTCAAACTATAAATAATATAAATATCATTTAATGTAAATTTAGGAAATTATGTTTATTTATAAAATGAACTAGAGAAATATTTATTTTACTAATATTATATTTTTATTAATTAATTTTTTTGAATAATAATTCTTTTTTAGGGAATTTGAATTATAATTCAGAACCTAAAGAAACACTACTTTTAATTAACTCTCTAACTAATAATAGAAAGAGTGTTGGAAATAATGTTAGATGGAGTGTTTCTATTATTTTTCATTTTATATTGATACTTTTTTTTACTAATGTTAAGGAAGACTCTTATTTAATCATTTTATCTTTGTGGAATATTTCCTAATTTTTTCTCAATATTTAGTTTCTATAAACAAAATTTACCATCTTTGATGAGTTGTTTCCTTTTAAACATATTTTTATTACTTTTTGTGAAATTAAATTTAATTAAAAGCTAAGAATAACATGAGCGTAGCCAGGCCAGGTGAAAATATGAGGGTAAAAGGTTTTAAATAAGTAAATTTTATAAATTGAAATGATTTGTTAGATAATCTCAATAGATAATCATCCTTGAAAAATGTAACTGAATTAATTATTTTTTAGTAAAATGTTTATTTTCAATAATGTTTATACATTAAGATATTAATCATGGTGTAAGATGATTTTTTATCAGTTTAATTATATCTACAATCTGGAAATATAAGATTGATTTGACTTTGGTTCTTCAAATTAAAATAATAATAATAATAATAATAATAATAATAATAATGATAATCTATCAAAATTGAAAAAAGAAAAACGATTCAATTAGTAAGCTCTGTATTTGAAGGATTAAGTTAAGACAGTTTGAGAAATTAATTAGTCTCTAAATAATAATTTTGAAGTACTATAATTATAATTATAATTATATATAAATAAATGATATTTTAAACTTGTAGACACACTCCAAATGTTAGAAATTAAAAAGACAATAATTAAACTTTTTAAATATATATATTCTAAATAGTTGTGAAATAAGACTATACATTTTAATTTTCAGCCATTACTTTAAACATTGTTTTCGTTAATTTTATTCACACATTTTTGTTATGCTATTTTACAATATTTTAAAATATTCAAAGGAAAATCACATTTTTAATTCATTCTTAAGTTTCTTACAAATCTATACGGAAAGTATATTAGATTTTGTACAATAGTTCAAAATCTTTGTAATAGTTTTAATTTCGATATAAAAATATATGTATATATATATATATATATATATATATATAATTTCTATTTAAAATGTGAATTTATTGATTTAACACTTCTTATACTTAATTTTGCCTCTTAAAATTTTTATATTAAGGTTCCAGTGGCAAGTTCTAGATTTGCTATAAAGCCCAAGGAGTGCTTTTGACTGGTCAAGTAGGTAAAGGGTCACATTCAACTTTAATTTTTTTCTACAAATGAAAAAAAATGAAATACGATGTATTGATAATGTTTTTTTAGTTTTTTGATATATTAGGAAATTATAGTACATGGTATAGTTGTTAATTTTTATAAAAAAAAATAAAATAATTTTATTACAGACATGCTGTAGTGTTGGAGACTATTACATATTATTTAACGTAAATCGTACAATTTTAAGTCGGATTTAAAACTGTTAATTAAATTAGAATGATATAGTGTCAGATAAATGGCTTGGCACATTATGGTATAAATCTTTATACTAATAACTCATGAAAATATCATATTTTAAATATAGTATTGAATTCAAACCAATTTCCTCAGATTTAAAGCTGCTTAACTTGAATTAGATTGATGGTTGAATTTTTGTGTCTATATTGTTTATTTCGTTGCAAAGATGAGTATTATATTGAAACAAAAAGGTTATGCACTAGACAATAAGATACAAGAATAAATTTAAATTTAAAAATTAATAATTTGCTAAATACAAAAACCCATCTATTGATGTTTACATTCATCTATAGAGGAAAATTAAAAATGGTATGGACCGATCTATTTCAACCCATAATAAAAATCTCAAAGTATTGCCAGATAACCATACAAATTTTCTATTGAAAAAATTGAAGTAGAACAAGATAGGCCCCTCAATAATAAAAGTTTTTCTATGGTAGATTAAATGAAAGATGTATCATAAAAAAGACATTTATTTTCATTATGTTATAAAAAAGTTTTAAGAAAAAGAATATTCTTTTAATTGTAATTAACGATTGTATTATTAAGAAAAAAATATCCTAAAACATAAGTTATACTAATTTATTCTAGACTTAGTTACATTGATTTAGTACTTAAATATAGGAGTGTGTTTACAAAAAATTGCATTCATTAGTCTAAAAAGAAAAGTTTTTTCTTACGTGTATCTCCACGCCGTATATCCTACAACACGCCCTTCTGTTGCACACTTTTCTTTTCATGAGAGTGACCAAATCTTTTGGTTTATTAAAACAAGAGAAATGTTTCACATACGTTTCCCAAAAGCTTTTCATACTTTTATATTACTTAACATTTGAAATTTAGCTGGTCTCTTATTTTACTTAATAAATCTCTTTCATAATTTTATAATTTTCAATAAATTTTAACAAATAGAAAAACGCGCTAAAAGTGTACTTCTAAGATCTTTTTCTCACTAGATGCACCCCAAGTGTTTATGTTAAATGTACGAAGATTCATAAGAATAGTACAAGATTATTTTGTTTGCATTATGAGTCAATACAGATATTCAATTCGAATATGGATATAAAATGCGACAAATTTTTAGAAAATGAAAAACTGTTCTGGTAGAAAATTTAAACAATATAAAATATTTGTAGATTATAGTAAAAGTAATTGTATGACAAGTACATAAATATGAAAAATCTAAGAAAAATTTCTCTATATATATTTTTTTAAATTGTCATTATTTTGAAGGCAAAAATGATTAAGCCGGTATATTTTTGCGACTCAATTAAACAGGTATTCAAAACAAGTCTAACCATACTTCGAATAGCATTTAATTTCATCTGTCATATTCAAGTTGCGGACAAATGATTCTAAAATAATTTCAACTAACGTTTCCCGTTAGTTGTGGATGACTACGATTGACAACAAAAAAAATATTGGTGGAGACCACAATAGTTATGCTAAATAACAATATACTGTCAAATTAATAATGAATAATAAATTGTGTGATATTAAAATAAAGCAAAATATAAATAAATACTAACTCTATTTGAAGTAAAAGAGTAAATTAATGTTTATATTTGGGATGACAACACAAAACACCTATAAAAAGTCATTGAAAAACTGAAGAAATTAAAATTACAATAAATAACATAGTACATCAACATGACTAAAAGACTTGACTAAACAATCGTATGGCTAATAAAGTCAACATAAGTTTTGGTGGCCTAATATGCTTCCGTCCTCATTTCAACAAAAGCTTTTCCGTTTTGGCTTCTCTAGGAACTACGTTGTTTCTTTTGGTTTCTATTCAGTAGCTTAGAAAAAAAAAAAGGTGCAATAGTATTTTATTGATTTACCTTTAACGTGATAAGTTATTGGAAAATTCTATTCCTGGTTTTCCGATTCTCTAAACTGACAAGATGACAAAAAAGGAAGTAGCCACTAAAGCCTACAGATTAACAAAAACAGTGGGCTTCCTTTTGTGTTAAAATAAATAACAATAAATGATGTATGTACACAAGAAAAAGAAGCCTTTCACTGTAGAAAGGATTCAAAAAGCTATACAAAATTGGGTTTGTAGATGAATAAATGATCTCACGTGAATAGCATTTTGAGGTCTTGGATCCTAGCAGATCGAACCTCGTCATCGGTGAGGGTACCAGATATCATCCTTTGTTTTCTGGCCTGCACTTGTTGCAAACGATCTTCCACTGTGTCCTGTAGTTCATTCACATCACCCATAAAAAATGTGGGAAAGATAAAGTCAAAATAACGTGCCAATTTAAACCAAAAGAACAAAATTTAGTCCAAGTCACCCAACAATAGGATAAAAGGTGCCAGACTGCTTGTGAAAAACGTGAGAAAATACCACGGAGAAAAAATTATCAGAGCATTAAAATAATGAACAAATTTCAACTATATCAAGGCAAAGCCATTTAAAATAAAATAATCAAAGGGGTAACCCATAACATTTGGTAGGAAAAGCAGGGAAAAAGAAGGGAAGTCTAGGCTTATCAATTAATAACAAATAAAGTGGCGCCATTTGGCTAAAGAGAAAACTTTGAATATTCCAAGTTCATTCCGAAACATTTGACCAATTAGGAAGTCGGCAAGGGAGGTATGCATGATTGCATCTGAATTGTATTTGCTTAGGTTGTAAGCAAGTTGAAAAAATGGATTGGCTAACCTTCACAATGAATCTTCTTACTTTAACTCTACGGTTTTGTCCTATGCGATGAATTCTCATTATTGCTTGCTCCTCAACAGCAGGATTCCACCATGGATCCTACATTTACAACACAATGTTAACACAGAAGTTTGGTGTTGTTCGACAGGGTAGACAATGGAGAGAAGAGAAATAGGCGTAGCAGACCATAATGAAAACATTTGAGGCTGCAGTTAAGTTCAAGCCAACACCACCAGCCTTTAGCGACATCAGCAAAACCTGTAACATGAAGTGATTCAGTGGCGACATTTTCGATTGAAATGGAAAATAAATAGTTAAGATTGATTTCAATTACCCTTTTCTCCCTTGTTTTATTGAATTCATCCAGAACTTTCTCCCTCTGTTTCTGCGTCAATTTTCCATCATATCTCAAAAAGCCAATGCCTCTCCGCCTCAATGGATTCTCCAAGAGATCAAAAAATGAAGTCCACTGACTGAAGACAATACTCTTTTCACCCGAGGGTGAGTACAGAATACGTTCCAGGAATTCGAATAGCTTTGAAACCTTCGAAGACTCTGTCACATTGTTCTTAATATCGACCTTGAATGGGCTTTCAGATGGACAAGTGATCAGATCATCTTTCTGGAGCAATTTACGACAGATTGGACATTTTCCACCCGCTGATGTGCCCCAGCAACTGAACAGACATTCTCTACAAAATTTATGAGCACATGGTGTAAATACAGGATCTTCTGGAGATTCCAAACATACCGCGCATTCTCCAGTATCGCCCTTTTGAATATTCTCCAAAACCTCTTCGATGTATGCACGAGGTTGAATAGAGTCCGGAGAAGCAGAGTTAAGAAGTAATATATCTGCGAGTTTGCTCATCTCTGCTTGCTGCTGTGGATCATCATGATTGCTTTCGTTGGGTGAACCAGTATCAGACTGAAGAATTCTTCTTGCGAGTCTGCCTAAGTCTGCATACTTACGGGAATCGCTTCCGCTTCATATACGAGGGAAAATAGTATCAGGCAGAAAAATTGGGTAAGGGAAACATGTAAGTGCATTTGAATGTGTTTTTGCCAGGCCTACCACATAACCAAAAACGGATGGTTACAACAGCGTCTCAACTGCATTAGAAGGTCAAGGATATTGGCATAATGGTGTAGAACATTTCCTTGTGCAACGTACTGATCAAATTGAACCTGTTTACATTTGGATGATAAAAGTCTTGAGATAGTAAACACTCCAAGCACATTAAAACCAACAGGAATCCAAAGTGCTCAAGATATTAATTAGTTTCTAGATAAAACGATGTTTGAGAACAGCTACTATTAACAAATTTACTGACTTCATGGAAAAAGATAAAATTGAAACAAACTTTTATTCGAAACTGAGCACAAATCAGAAGCCGTGGCACAAAACTTACTTTAGATCGCTCGAAAAGGGTTTCGTAGAAGTCCCGTTCAGATTCCGATTGTTTACACTCAATCAATTCAATATCAATTGGAGGCAGGAAAAGTATAGGCCTGGAAAACATGTGTGACATTATTAAAAAGATATACGTTTGAGTTGCAATAAATGCGCAATTCAAGTGAAGCGAGAATCACTACCTTCCCTCTTTATCTTTCGATTCCTTCGTTCTTCTTAGCATTAGCATCCTCAAAATGGCTTTGACCAGCTTCAGTGATCTTGGATCACCATTCTCATAAGGCCTTTGAATCAACTTCTGCCACCTGTGCACATGTTTCCATCAATAAAATAAATTTTGATTCTCTGAATAAAAGAATTTTTCTCTAACAAACATGTAATTAGCATCACATTCTTGTCGTACCATGCCGAGTTGCACCAAGGTTCAACACGCAAGAAACACAAGAGACTGTATAGGTCCTCCAAGCTATTCTGCAATGGAAATCACATTTCACAAAAGGTGAGTTCTTCTGAATAAATAATACCCGAAATCTAATAATAAAGTAGCAAGTTACAGGCGAACTAAACATTTTTTTTATCTGGGAAAGATGGACATTGTATTTCACGTGGAATAGTGTTCTTTTAACCTTGCAATTATAAGGTGATTACAAATAATGTTCGCCTGAAAAACAAAAAGACAAACCTGAAGCGGTGTTCCAGTTAGACACCAGCGGCTGTGTGCTGAGAGAGCAAAAGCAGCCTGGGAAACCTGACTTCTATGGGCTTTTATATTATGAGCTTCGTCCAGCACCACCCTGTACCATTGGATCTTGTGGTAGATGCTATTGTCTCCATTCTGGTTTCAAAAGCCAGAGAACCCTATATGAAGAAGGTTTCACTACAAAAATGGTACAAAATATAAAGGAATATTTCTTACATTTTTGTATTCAGCTGATAGGACACCATAAGTTGTTAAGACAACGTCATGCCCTGAGATGAACAAGAGATCATCAGTTCTTCCGCCACCATAATGAACAAATATGGATATGCTACCAGGCTTTGAATGCGTTTCAAGCTCATCCTGCGGATTATAAATACTTGTTAACTATAATATACCATTTACACTATGAAGAGAAAAGACATGTTTTTTTTCTCGATTTGGTATAATACAGAGGACACTCGCCTTCCATTGACCTAACAAAGCCATGGGACAAACAATAAGGGTGCCACCCTCAACTTTATGCATCGCGTAAGCGTTCTTTCTTTTATTTGCTATAATATCATCATATCCATTTATCGCATCCTTCTTTTCTGAGTTGCCTCGGCCTGGATTACTGAGTATCAGAGCAATTGTCATAACGGTCTTTCCAAGTCCCATTGCATCCGCTAGAATCTAAAGCCAAAGACGAAAGCATAAATAAAACCAATTTTTTAAGCAGGTAAAATGATTTAATCTTCAGAAAAGTTACGGCTTCAACAAACTCACTCCTCCTCTTGCCATCTCAGTTGATTTGGGAAATTTCTTTGAAGCTTCTCCGGTAAATATATTGACATAAATAGTCCTTCTGCTAGAAAGCAAGTAAAGTTAAGTTGCATAACAGCATTGAGGAGAAAACCCCAATCATGCTTGTTGAATAATTTTCTATTAGTACTTTACCCCTTGCATATAGTGTAGGCTGACCAGCAGGGATGCAGAGTTCTTTCTGCACTCTCAACATCCATTCCCTTCTCGATTTCACCCATCCAATACAAGGCCTGCTTCTGGTAAGGCTTTAGATTACACGTAAGTGTCTTTGGGGCTTCCTTCTCCTAAAGGCATACAAGAGGCAAAGTAATTGATTACAAGTAACCATGGAGATAAGTTTTAATATAAACATTTGAAATTAAAACACTTCAAAGCTCCTTACCTTTAAGTCATAGATTTCTGCAGCTCCAACAATTTTGTTTAAAGCTGACTCTGAAAGAGCTTGTTCGTCATTATTTTGCTCTGGAATAGGCTCGCCACCCTTTCTTCGCTTGATCAAAGGCAATGCTGCAGCTTCATCTGACTCAGCCTGTTGAAATCAACAGCATAATAAGGCGTCTTTGCACGAAGAGATTACTTACAGGATCAAGTAACATTCACAACACTGAATACTCTATCTTGGACAACATCATGCAAGCTATAATACATTAAAAGAGAAGAATAGAAAATAGTAGCACGTACACTTGGATAGAGCAACCGCTTTCGAGAATCTATATCTTCTGGCGTGAATTCAGCCTAGTTAAATGTAGCAACCAGCGATTACAGACGCATAATTAAAAAAAAAAAGAACAAAAATTAGAGAGATGAGGAGAGTCAATTACCTTTCGAGATGGCTTGATCTCAAGCATTTTTAGCAGGGCAAGAATTGGATACATAGTATCATCAATTTTACCACAAGCCTCTAGCCTCCAAGAGGTGTCAACACGGTCGGCAAATACAGAGTTGTGAATATAAAAGCTGCAAGAAAAACTCAACAATTCACCTACCAACAGACGCAATACAATTCGAACTTCAAATCGTAATTAATACACAAAAAACTTCCTACGACACTAACTGTATCAACGGATATAGCTGTAAATATTATACCTCACTAAAAACATAATCTCTTGCATCATCTCCAGTTTATCTGGGGCAGCAATGCATCGGCCTCGAACATTGACCTTTCCAGAACGCATAAGCGGAATCACAATCTTTGCCCATTCCATTGGCATCCTCCCAACCTAAAGCCACCACACAAAGCACCATCAAGCCTATCTCTTACACACTCGTAAACTCAAATTCAATTAACACATATTATTTGTTGTCTTCCACAGGTATATTCAATCAGAAACAATCAACAGATACCTTATCGAGCAAATATTCAAACATTAATTCCTCACATTAGAAGTACCCATTTTCAATGGACCGACCCTTCATAACCAGGTACATTCACACATGTAGACCTTATATTTACATATATAGTACACTACATGCATACACATCATGTAACACCATACATCACTCTTGAATCACTTTAGGCACTAAATATTGATATTCAAACACTGATTAGTCATATTAAAGAGACTAGCTGCTAGTACTGGACTAAGGGAAAACACACACACACATTGGTGTGTGTGTGTATATATATATATATATATATATATATATATATATATATATATATATATATATACATATATATATATATATATATATATATATACACACACACACAGATAAATGTATACAAACACGCCCGTAAATATATACATGCATGCACACGTACACACACTCACGTATGCATACGTACATAAACATAGTTACAAACATATACCAAATTCAGTTAAATATCAAAAACACCTAGACTAGACATAAACAATCTCAACAACAATCAATGACAACAACCACCTCTCCAGAACGCTTGGTTGAAACACGAACGATCAACTGAGACTTCCTCGAGTAAGTCGGAAGAGGAAAGTTGAAATGAACGATTTCATTGTCCACCAATCTGTTCACTCCTCTGGCCGTGGAAATCGCAACCTCAACCTTCCTCCCAAGCAAGAACCACCCAGCCTCCTCCGGAAACTCCCCGTCCTCGAGATTAGGAATATTCCTCTTCTCCACAGCCTTGCGCACCTCCACCACCTCCACGTCATCAGTAACCGTTTTTTCCTGCACCGGTCGAACCGGTTCCGACACTATACTAACCGGTTGAACCGGTGGAGTTGATTCTGCCTCATCACCTTCCTCCTCCTCCTCTTCTACTTTTTCTTCCATTGGCGCCATCGGTTTCAGAGACTCTCCTTTGGAAGCGACCTTCGTGTTCGTGCCATTGAGAAACGCCTCAAGCCTTTGTCGTTGTTGTTGTTGCCTTTTGCTCAGTGCGGTGAAATAAGAAACATCGAAGCCGGTTTCGCCTTGTCCTTCTTCTTGGAGAGGATTGTCCTCATTAGGGTTTGGCTGCGCGGCGAGAACACGTGCGCCGCCGTTGCTGGTGGTGGAGCGCATCACTGTGAGCGGCTTCGCGGCGTAGACAGGCTTGCCACTGCGGGAGAGGAACTTGTGTAACGTTCCTGGAAGTGGCGATGTTATGGAAGGTTCTTCTTCCTCCATGGATACAAAAACGTTGCAAAATACTAAAAAAAGAGAAAGAGAGAAAGAAACGAAATGAAGCGAAGAGAAAACGACGAGAGTGAGTTGAGAGAGTGGCAGAGAGGGTTTTTATTGGAGTAAGCGCGGGTTTTTCAGTGGCGCGAAATTGTTTCACACTTTGGCGCTGTTTATTCATGTTTTCAAGTATTGGTTTATGTATTAATTCAAAAATAATTAATCTCCATGCTAAATTAATTAATTTATAAATATAAAGAAAGTTTAAATATGGTTTTAATTGTTGGGAGACAAATGAGTTTAAATTTTGTTACAGTAATCTTTTTTATTTGTCCAAAATTAAAAATCAGTCTTTTGTTCTTCATATTATATAAGACGACTAATTAAGGTTGAAACATATGTAACTTGATGATTTCAAATAAAACATATCATACGTGTTTTAATATGATGTTAGTATATAACACCAGGAAAAAATTATTGAGATTCATAAATAGATTATATTTATCAATTGATAGAATAAAGTGATTATTCAAAATTTTGAAAAAAATGAAAATTGAGAAAATAGATTTATAAAGACTGAAACAATGATTTCAATTTTCATAAAGAGAAAAAACAATGAAATAAAAACTTGGTAACTTTATAAAAATTAAATTATATTTAAACCATATAAAAAAATTGAAATTGACTTATTTTTATCTTCGTTATAATAGATATGGAAATTACTTTAAAATTAAAGAAATAAATATATTCAAGTAATAGTCTTTGAGAATTGACGTAAGACTTAAGTTTAGCAATGAATATATTTTACAGAAGAAAATAAGAAAAAGAGATTATCTATTAACTAAATTTAACTCATATATAAATTAATTTTAATTCTTTAAAAATATTTTTGTCTGTAAATGTTTATAAATTATAAAAATATATTCATTTATTAGTCTCTATAATATAAATTAATTTAGTGAATTTAAAATATTATAAACATTTCGTAATAATAGAAATTTAAATCATTTTAAAAATAAAATGAATTGTTAACCTTTTGCAGGCAACATTGCAAAAGTCACGGAATGATTTGTGTAATGGCATCGTTACTTGCTGTAAATAATTGTAGAACAAGAGATTAATTCAAAATTAATTATGAACAAATATTAGCCGTTATTATGGTAAATAATTGTAGAAAAAAACAAAATTTTAAATTACTTATTTTAAATATGTTTTAAGTGGATTTAATTTTAAATTTAATTAATCTCTCACACACACATATCTGATATGACAAATAAATTTATTCGGTGAGAAATATTGTTTGAGTTCATATGCTGTGAGTATTATCCGAATTTATCTTCTGAAACTTTTATATAATTGTTTTTATTTTCTAATACATGTAATTTATTACAAATTAAATTTATTTACTATAAATTGATAATATAATGTAATTGTCATATATTTTTTGTATTAGGTTAAAATAACTTTTTGATCCAAATTTTTGTTAAATTTTGTCAAATCTATCCTAATTTTATTTTTGTGCTTAAATAAGTCTAAATTTTCGTTAATTTTGTTCAATTTGGTTTTTTTTTACTAGCACAAATTAAATCATTAACAATTATGAACATTGATTGTCACGTGTCACTTCATGATTTTTTTATTTGTTTAATTTATTTTAAATGTTCAAGTGTCAATCTAATAATGTGTCATGCATTAGCCAATTTTTTATATTTAAGTCGATTTTTATATTCGTTATTTTTTTTTCAATTTAGTCTCAATTTTGTGTAACATGAACAAATTTTGTTCCTCTCCAACCTGAGACTAAATTTAGTTTTTAAATATTAAAATTCACATGCTTTATTAAATATATTAAAATTCACGTTATTATAACTTTTATAAAAATATTAAATTTGGTCATAATTTTGAGAAAACAAAATTGGGACTAAATTGAACAAAAATAATCAATATAGATACTAAATTGAATATAAAACATTGACCCTGACACACTGATGAATTGACAAATGAACATTAAAAAAATTATAAAAAAACCACAAAAGACATGAAGTGGCACGATTACTGTTCATCGTCAATTATTTAAATGATGTTAGAAAAAAAAGGACCAAATTAAACAAAATTAACAAAAACTATTTGGGTAGGAAATACAAAATTACGACTAATTTGATAAATTTTGACAAAAGTTAGATCCAAAAATATATTTTGACTTTTTATTAATATTTAACATATATTAAAGTTTAAAAAATAAAAAAAAATTATATTAAAATTTCATTATTAGTTTAATTTTTATTTTTGGTGTGATCTGATAAAATAATATATTATAAAATGTATTGGTATATAAAAAAACATTTCATTAAAATTTAAAAATTAAAATAAACACACGTTTAAAATATCTTTCAATCTATAAATTTGTTTTCTCTACATTTTTTTAAATACTTATAAATTTTATTTTTATTAATTTAGTACAATTTTATTTGATTTTCAAATTTAATATATATATATATATATATATATATATATATAATTTTCTCTAAATAATAAATATCGAAAAAGCAGTTATATTTTTAATATGGAATATTTGATAAGAATATATTTATCTTATAATAATTTATTTTTTTATAAAAAATAATTAATTAATTAAAAAAGTAAAAGGTAAATATATATATATATAGATATGAATATATATTCATTATCCGACAAAAAATGGGATTGGTAAAAAAATTAAAGTCATTAAATTTGAGTATGATGATAAAAATGACTTTTTGTCTTTGAGAGAGACTGATAGCAAATCCCGTTTCTGTCCTCTGTTGCCGTCCCTACACTCGGGCCCTCACATTCACATATAGCACGATGTGCACGTTAGAGAAGAGAGGATCACTTTTTGTTCTAACCCTAACCAGCGAAAGCGACGAACAACACCGTCTCAATCCGACACTCCTCTCCTCCCTCCTCGCCGCCCTCACCCAAATCAACTCCCAAGCCACCTCCGCCTCCGCCCTCGTCACCACCGCCCAAGGCAGATTCTTCTGCAATGGTTTCGACTTCCGCTGGGCGCGTGCCGCTGCCGACCCCCAAGCTGCCCGCATCCGCCTCCGCACTATGTCGAACTCCCTTCGCCCCGTCCTCGCCGCGCTCTTCTCCCTTCCCATCCCCACCGTCGCCGCTGTCTCCGGACACGCCGCCGCCGCGGGAGCTATTTTCGCGCTCGCGCACGACCACGTTCTCATGCGCGCCGACCGCGGCGTCCTCTACATGCCGGAGGTGGACCTCGGCATCACGCTTCCTGACTATTTTGCAGCCGTCATGAGGGAGAAGATCGCGGCGGCGCGTGACGTGGTGCTCGCGGGGAGGAAGGTGAGGGCGGAGGAGGCGGTGGAGATGGGGATTGTGCGCTCGGCGCACGATAGCGCGGAGGGTACCGTCGAGGCTGCGATGAGCCTGGGGGAGGAGTTGGCACGAAGGAAGTGGGTTGGGGAGGCTTATGTGGAAATCAGACAGAGTTTGTTCCCTGAAGTGTGTGATGTTTTGGGTTTAGCACCTAAATCCATTGTTTCCAAGATTTGAAGAAAATAACAGGAATTTAGTGTTTTGTAATGAATTGAATAAACAACAAGGGAGAATATGAGATTGAAGAAAAAGAGCAGATCAACATTTTGATATATACATATATAGAAGTTGATAATCTAGTTCTTAAAAGAACAAAATTTTGATTTGATGTGTGTGATGTATGTGAAAATTGAACCTTTTCTCCATTGTTGAAATATAATAGTAGATATAACATCGCACTCAGTTCCCATCTAACTTATTGAATTGAATGAAAAACTGTCACCACCTGCTTAAAGAGAGAATTTTTTTCTGCATAAGCACTCCACAAAAGGACCACTTCTCTTTTGCCATCCCCACTTTCATTGTGATTAAGCCAGTTGCATCTTTACTTGGTCACATGAGGGTAGGGGAATCTTGTGTCCAATAATCGTATCTAGTTCAAAATTGGGCATCTCTACTTCTCATATTGAATCCATGTGAACAATAAACTATTTTGTGTAATGAGATTGTCAGTAACAATTGCTATTTTATGTCAATTAGACAAATTATTACATGATGGTTTAACTATATGTTTATGATTTTATGACACATTTATATTTGATTATCTATTATGTAGAGATTTTTCAAAATCCCTTGCATCATACTTAATGTTTCTATTGACTTTGGTGAGGAATTTTTTTCTGTTGACAGTAGCTTGTTATTGTTGTTACCTTTTCTTTTCCTTAGAGCATCATGAATGAAAACGGTCCATCTTGATTCATTCATGGGTAGGTGGCTTCAAGAACCCAATTTATTTGGTGGTTCCATTAAAGGGACCGAATGATTTTATGGGTTGATGGCGTCTATGTTAACACCACCACCTGTCTCAATCAAAATGACTACCTAAAATGATGATTACAACAACACTTCACTGAGGATTTCAGTTTGTTTCTCATGCATTAACATCTGATTTTAACCCCTCACTTGATTCAGTCTTAGAAGCTGGACCAAAGTTTTGATGTTCATATGTCCAAAATCAATGTTCTCCACAGAATTTACAAATTATTTGTTCAATTTTGTCTTCGGTACCATGTTTAATTGATGTTGAACTGCACTAAAACCAAACAATATGAAGTGGTATTAGTAAGAATTTTCACTCTGCTTCCAACAAGGAAATTCATTTACTCATGAAGTATTGATCATCAAATCTGAACATATCTTAGCTTTCATTTCTTTATGCCAAGTAGAATATAATTGCAAGTAAAAGGGGAAGCATGCCAATAATCATCAAAATATGGTCCATCTGACAAATAAACAAAATAATCTTAATAAAGTCTAAGTAACTATTCCAAACTCAGCTGAAGATCAAATACTGAATGCCGAAACTAAGCATTCTGACAAACTAGTACTTCTTTTGCTCTATTTTTCTAAACTGTCTTCGCTTTAGGGGTCTTCTTCCTGAGCTGGCTCCTGGGAATTGAGTTCTTCATTCCAATAAAGAATAGCAATGCCCCAAAAAGTGCCGTGTTCTGCCATCAAAAGCAACCACAATAGTATATATATCAAGTTCTCACACAAATGAAAACATCAACTAGCAAGACATCAAGTCATAAATGTTTTAGACAAACCAGCATGAATTCATTCAGCAGCTGATTATACTTGGGCTTGCCAGGTCTATAGTTGTAGAAATCGTACAGAAGTGGAGTGGTAAGCGCCAAATGCAAGAGCTATAACAAATAACAACAACAAAAACCTTAGATGCAGAAAAAGAGAAAAAAAAAAATCTGAATTTATGATTCATTTGAAGCACAACAATGACAATAGCTTTAAAAAAACACTTAAGATTTAGAATAGCATCCTCTTCACAATATAACCAAGCCCTTACCAGTAGAAAAGATCCAACTGTGCTGCCAAACACAAACAAAATCCCACCAACCCCCTTGAGAAATATGATAACAGAAATGAATTGCCGGGCCTGTATTTAGTATTTCAGTCAGAAATGGTACTAAATAATGAAATCTATACAGCTAAAAGGACAGTAGATAAAAACATGGCCTTACTTCAATATGTGGTAGTGCTACCCCCAATTTGGAGGACAAGTTTTTCTTCACAACAGTGAGCTTGGGAATCAACTCCTTCGAAATGGGTCCACCATTGGCATCAAATTCATTAAACCTTGCATTATAAACGTTATGTCAACACAGAAGAACTAAAACTTGCAACAATAAGAAATTGTCACACAAAGTAGTACATTAGCAAACCAAAATTTCTTAAGGTACCCAACATTTTGTTAACAAGTTAATATTGGTCTTTGGAGCAGGATCTGCAGCATGTGAAACAATGGGATTTATCTTGTTTTTCATTAATGGGGTTATGGCCAGTAAAGGAAACAATGAGACAATGAGATTTATCTTGTTTTTCATAACTAGATTCATTTATAACCTAAATCTGAAGTTTCTTGACACATAAAACTGACTCCACAATTAGATCTATAAGCTTAGGCTCTATACGATACATGATATAATCAAAGTCTGACTACTTAATGCAGAAATTACAATCCTCAATGAATCGAAGTGAGTAACTTCAAAAGAAAACCAGCTAAAAAACTATGCACCTCCAGAATTTACAGCACATTGATTCTCACGGATATTCAAAAACCACTTAAAAGTTCAAGACGATACCATAGTCAAAAGCAAGGTCTTAACACGATCTTTTGATATTGGTGACAAATACTGCTGATGCAGTCAATATTGCAGCAACAGAGACTCCAAAAACATTAACCTTGAGCCAAAATCGCGGTCACAAAACCATTTTATAATCCCTTGCTCAAAAGACAATAAACAATCAACAACCAACCACAATGCCACCTACATTCTAGAAAATCGACAACCCCATTCATTAATGCACATTAAAATTGAAAGCAAAATCCAATCATTAATCCATCTATGACAGCCATAAAAGGGACTCAAAATGCGTCTCCAAATCCTAAAAAGCCGCACCCTTTACATTGAATCCTGGAAACCAAGGCGAGAAAACAAAAACCCACATCCAACAATCGAAAACAAAATGGAAAGAACAAAAGCCAACATCCAAAAACCGAAAACAACGTGGAAAGTGAATTCCTTTAAACAAATCCGATAGATCTGTCAAAAGGGTGACTTACAACTGCCATGCGGAGAGGATGAAGAGGGAGGCAAAGAGAACTCGACCCAGAAAGGAGGAAAACCCCATTTTTTCTCCCTTTTGCAGAGGTGAACAGAGTGAAGCTCGGAGAGAGAATAATGGGGAAGACTATAGAGAAAGAGAAGGAGAGTGAAACAAGGAACTCCAAATCAAATATAATATTTGAGAGAGAGAAAGTGAAAGTTGGTCAATTTGGTTAAGCTCATATTATTAAAAGAGATAATTATTAATAATAATAATAATATTATTATTATTATTATGAGTGAGATTTGGAATAATTTTAAGCAAGATGAGGGTGTTAAGCAAGCAATGTTAATTAATTGAATTAAATAAATATAAGTAAAAATCATTTATTTTGTTGCTTTCACTTTAATTTATTCTCATTTAGTTTTAGTGTAATATAATTTTAACATAATTACGCAAACTGATTAAATTAATAGATTTAGTTTAAAAAAGTTAAGGTATTATCAATATACCAAATTAATGTTTATTACTACTATTGTTTCAAGATCTCACTATTCATTAATACAAAATATAAATATTTATAATATTTAATTAACTAAACAAATTTAGAAAACATGATCAATAATTTCTCACATGCCTTATAATATAATAAGGATTAAAAAAATAATTTATCTTCAATTGAATGCATCACCTACCACCACTAACAAGTTGGCTTTCATTAGATCTCTTTAGCCACCATCACATTCATAGTAAATCAAACATAATTGCACATAAAAGAAGTCAACATGAAGAGTAGTAGTCAAGTCTAATCAACCAAATAACTAATTTTATTTTTAAAAAAATCAAATTTTTTTCTGAAAAAATATTTAAACAAATAGATTCAATATAATCACTAATAAAACTTTTTTATTTTAGTATAATATTTTGTATATCTAATTTTCTTTTACCAATAAATAAATTTGTTTGTTTATATGATATTATTTTTTATACATTTAAAAGATGAATTGAACTAAAATATCAAGTTTAATACAACAATGTTTTATGCAATTTTTTTTATAACAAAGTACTCATTATTTTAAAGTTTAAAACAAATATATTAATTTGATATATGCACATGTCACTCCATTTTAATAATAGCCTGCAAAATGGGTGGCCTCACCCAACAATTAATTGGAAAATTTATGTCAGCCTTTCTTGACCCATAATCTAAATAGGACATACAAATTTGACAACTCCCACTTTATATTTGGTAATTTTTGTTCAATTAAAAAAATTATATATATATATAAAAGAAAATAGTTTTATTTATTTTTTTAAATTATAACTATTGTTTTCAAAATGGGTGGAACTCTATATTCACGATTAGGTTGGTCTAAACTCATTTGGATCTCAAACACTAAACATAACGGCTGTTTTAATTTATGTCACTGTTTTTTCAATTTGATATAACTAACCTTAGAAGAAGAAAACTTGTATTATATATTGATTCAAATTGTTTGAAATGATATATTTATGATGATATGAAAATATAATATATTAAACATGTAATTTATTATTAAAATGAGATATTATTACTTTGCTAATAATTATTTAAATTGCATATATTAAAAATTAAGTGGTAAAAAAGTAAGGAAAATTTTTCTACAAATTTTACCATTATACAAACTTAAAATGAAATGTACTTATATTGATATTTGATTCTATAATCAACTTTTAAATCAAAGTTTTTGTTTGCATTAACGGCTAATATTTGATATTATTCTTTATTCAAGCATTCAAATTATATTTGATGGATTGGGAGAATTCATCACCGAAACATAATTATAATGAGACCTAAACTCAACATATGAATCGACACTATCTTCAAAATTATAAAACAATAGATTTATAGATTTATATTTTATATATCACTCAATTTTATTTATTTTTAATTAATATATGATTTAGACTCACTGTTAAATCTCATAAATATTTCTTGTTCTTTATTTATTGCTATTTTTATTTAGGTTTGTTGTAGATCTATATGGTGTGAAAATAGTCTAAAAAAATTTGTTTGGTTTGTGAATATTATATTTTGGTATATAAACACCTAGGTTTATATATATACTCTAATGTAAATGCTTGATAAAATCACATTCTTCTAAAATTAAACCCATAACTTGCATAGCCTAAAAATAAAAATAAAAAGCATTAATGAAAACTCACCTGAATTACTTTAGGGTTTAGGATTTGTAGAACTGCAACACAACTATAATATGTCCATTTAAGAATATAAAATGGGAGACTAAACAAAAATGAAGAATGATTATCTACAAACTTTTTTTTAAGCGCCATATTTACCTTACATATTTGTTTTATATATACTTTCTATTTGTATGCTTCTAATATATATTTCTAAAATTAAAACATATTATGTAATTTTTTAATATACACTACCATGGTATATTGTATTTTTTTATCTATTTTAACTGAAAAATAAGATTTTGAATTTTATACTTTTTTTTTATTTTAAGCGGGAAAATTGAAAAATTAAGAAATCTCCTATGATATGTATATAAATAGTAAATAGTAATTAAAAAATTATATAAAAATAAAAATTAAAGATTTCACACTAGTTTCCTTCATGAAAAATTATAAGATTCAAAAGCACAATATTTCTTAAACAAAGGTAATGATTTTAGGTATGGGTGACAATATAGGTTTGGTCCGACGGACCTGCTTATCAGAAAAACGCGTGCAGGTTAAGATATTGAGCTTGTTGACCTGCAAAAATTTGGTTTGCATAGCCCGCAGTTTACATAAAAAAAATTTGCAATTGTGTATATTGGTTACTTTTCTTCTGGACTTTTGCATCAACGTTCTAAATTCTTGTATGATTGAGAAAATAAGTATTACGTATTTCTGATTTTGCTAAGATTTAAAGAATACATTGTGTATATCAAAATATGAATATGAATATGATTAAAATGTTGAATTATCAATCTACCATCCAACACTCCAAAATATTTGCTTAATTTAAGGTTCCTCAATTTATTGAATATCGAAAATTTTATCATAAGAATTTTAAAAAAAAAAGTTGACATGAGACCCGCACTTATTCGGAATAGGCTAGATTTTTCGATCCATGTTGAAAATGCAAGACGAGCAAGCCTAATCCTTATTTTATGAACAATGATATTTTGACTACTAAATTTTGACAAATTTTTCTTACAACATGAAGTATCATCTTTTAAGTGATTTTGAAATATTGAGAATGAGAAAATGAAAAAATAGAAAACTACTTTAAAAATGCCACTTAAGGTTATAAAAAAAATTGTCAAAATTTAGTAGTTAAAAAATCATTTTCCTTATTTTATGGACCAAATACGAATCGGGCCTAAATAGTCTGGACCGACTCACGTTTCCATCCTAAAAATTTTGAGGTGAAGTTATCTTAGCAATTCTGAAATGCTGTAGTGGGAATGTACCACTCAGATATTTTGTTATGTATTGAACAACGTACTACTTAGACTCATGTTGACTGACTTTGGATTTATGATAGAACAATGATATTTTGACTACTAAATTTTGACAATTTTCTCTTACAACATGATGTGTCATCTTTTAAATGGTTTTGAAATATTAAGAATGAGAAAATGGAGAAATGAAGAACCATTTACAAGATGCCACCTAAGATTGTAAGAGAAAGTTGTCAAAATTTAGTAGTCAAAAAATCATTTTCCTTTACGATAATTCTTTGATGTACAAATTATAATATCTATTATAGAAAATGGGTCTTGCTCACGTTGTTTCATTTGTTCTCCTTTTACAATTGTGAAGTAAAAACAAAAACGTGAACGTGACATGTAAGCTGGTGAAAACGACACATTCTTCCAATTTATCACCGACAACAAATATGGTGCATGGCTGCTACGTGTTTTTCTCAGTCATTATCTTATCACTTGTGATCTCCACATAAAAACACACTTTTCTTTCTCATTTTTTCTCACTCGTGGCTTCGATCGTGAAAGAGGGAGTCTTATCAGGTAACTAATTTCTAACCAGAGTTTTATGAAGTTCTAACTGAGGTTGGTTAATTGAATGTTATCATTGTTTTTTCCTTCTCGTTATTTGTTTAAAACGATGATCTTGTACTGTGCAGTTTGAAGACAACATTTTTTTGCGTTGAAGTTTAAGGTCTTTATAACAAGAAGGAAAATAAAGTTATCTGGTAGTAGTGAAAAGGAAGAGATATTGATGGAAGATTCCAAAAGAGCTTTTGATGAGACAAAGCTTGGTGTGAAAGGACTTGTTGATGAAGGCATTACCAAGATCCCTTGCATATTCCATCACCTCGTGATAATTTCAAAAGGGTCTCAGAATCAGGGCATAAAGATTACACTATTCCTATTATTGACCTTGGAAGGATCCATGAAGATGGTGGTGAACGAAAAAGGGTGGTTGAGAGAGTGAAAGAAGCATCACAGACATGGGATTTCTTTCAGATTATGAATCATGGCATCCCAGTGAACACTCTGAAAGAGATGTTAGATGGGGTGGTAAGATTTTTTGAGCAAGATAGTGAGGTCAAGAAGAAATTTTACACTCTTGATAAGAAACCTTTTATCTTCAACAACAATTTTAATCTATATTCCAATGCTCCAGCTAATTGGAAAGACACTTTCATCTATGACCTTACACTACAAGAAAATTGTGATTTATCTACAGATAATTACATACGGATTTTAATCCGTAAATAAATAAGATATTACTTATGGATTTTACATACAAATATGTAATATTTATTTACATACAAATTTTTTCGTAGATAATATTTAATAATTTTTTTTTAAAAATGTACCGACTGATTTTTCATACGGATTTCAAAATATTTAATTTTAAAAAGTAAAAATTCAATATTTTTCTCGCGCTCACTCAAATTGGTATTTTCTCGTTCCCACTCACTCAAATTCACCGAAAGAAAAGAAGAACAAAAATTTTCTTTTTCTCCATCTCACTAAAACTCATACGAAGTTTAGTTCTTCTCTTTGCATTTACTTTGCCCTAGAACCTAGCCTCCACTGTGCCCCTCCTCTGTATTGGCTACCCTGGAATCCTAGCCTCCACCGCTCGTGCATCCTCCGCATTGGCAATCTCTTGGAACCTTAATCTCCATCAAAAGTGGGGCAGTGGAATAGTAGTTAGCGCCACCACCACTATTTTTTTATATTTTAAATAATTAAGGCTATATATCTAACTGTTGTACATGAGTAAATTTACCCACTCTTACGGAAAACATAAAGTAGATTGCAAAAAAGTCATAGAAATAAAGTACTTAAAGCCCTACAAGTTAAGGAAGCATTTGCAAGATTCCGTTAAAAAATCTTTAAAATACTTATTAGCTTTCAATTATATTTTTAAGAAAAATATAACATCTTTTTTTGTAACGAACTTTCAAGATAATTATTTTAAAGTTACATGTCATTACATTATTCTTTCTAAAATCTTATTGCTAAACTAGTTTTGCTTAAAATTTTCTTATATTAGTCTCTTAAAAGTTTGATTAGAAAAATGGTTTCTCGAATTTTAATTATTTGATATTAATTCATTGGTATCTTGAAGTATTATTCTATCCATAATTGTCGTGGCATAACTTTTAAAACACTAATATAATGGTAATTAGACAGTTAAGAAACTTTTTATAGTCAATTTTTAAAACATACTAATTGTTTGGAATACTCTTTAGCAGGAATAGATGTTAGAGTAGTATTCTGTGCTTGGTAAGAAATTAAAAATATAAAAATAAAAATTTGGTGGCTAGAATTTATATTCCATTTACTTGGTTGGTTTTGTTGTGCTGTTAAGCATAAAGTATATATTTTGATTATAGTATGATTTGCAACACTCTGTTTTAATTATTATTTCTTTTCCTCTGCAGCCCACAAACTTGGGTTCGAGCCTTTTGGTATGTTGTTGATTGTTAATTGCACATTCTTTTTTTCGATCAGTTCATTTTTAGATGGTAGGTTGAATGATTGGAAATTCTAATCAACATGTTGATGATTTTGTTCTTTCAAAAGATAATATAATTTTATTTTCTCTTTGTTTTCGGCATTTTAGGAATTTTCAAATACAAGAGATACTTGATCAATAGATTGCAGAAGAAGCAGAAGAGGCTGTACGGGTGGTCCACTTACAAAATATGAAGAACCCCTTAATCGTGATTAATGTTAGGGAACTTTGATTAGATATCATCGCATGATTATTTTTATACAAATATTTTTATTAGAATTTTAACATTATTAAACTTAGGCACAAATATTGTATTTTAAATTATTTGTTTTAATAAATATTTAGATATTATATAAATTTTCTACAATGATGAACTTTCTTGTTTAAGTTCGTATAAGTGTTTTTGAGTAAAAGTGGTCATTAAGGCTGATAAACATATTTCGTATGTAATTACCTACGGATATATCTGTAGGTATGTTAGCTACGACTAGTTTACTTACGAATTTTTGTCCGTAGGTAAAACTGTTTTACCTACGGATTTTGTGACTTATCTACGGATTTGTGTTGTAGGTGATATGCATTTTTCTTGTAGTCATCTCCCTACACTAGGACACTTGCCATTTGTATGCAGGTGGGTGTTTCAAATTTTTGTTCTCTTTCTGTTTGTGATAATATTTCTATAATTCAAGCATTAGTCTAAGTTCCATATTGAGTAGTGATAACACTCTGTGAAGTGTGAAGTGTGAATCTTATATTGGATAGTGATAATGTTCTAATTCAAGTGTGAGTATAAGTTTCATATCAGATAATCTAACTTCATTTATTTGTAGGGACATTCTTGTGGAATACATAGATCAAGTGTCAAAACTGGAAACTTTACTGTTTGAACTGTTATCAGAAGCTCTTGGTTTGGATCCAAGTTACTTAGCTGATATTGGTTGCAATGGGGGGATGTATGTTGTTAGCCATTACTATCCACCCTGTCCTGAACCATAATTAACAATGGGAATAACAAAGCATGCTGATGTTGATTTCATCACAGTGCTTATACAAAACCAAACTGGTGGCCTCCAAGTTCTTCATGAGGATATGTGGATTGATTTTCTCCCTTTACCTGAGGCTCTTGTTGTTAACATCGATGATTTTTTGCAAGTATGCTTCTGCATTTTCTTCTTCTTCAATTGAATATAGAAAAGGTTAACATTACATAAATGTAACTGAAATGAAGAGTGGATGATCCAAGAACTTACTTTGGCTTCCCTCATCAATGTAATATCAGATTGTCGAAGATCTTATATCGATCAGAGAGAATATGAATTTACCATGTAAATTTCACTTTACAAACTGATTTTATAAGACTGAAGAGGCCTAAATAGATAGGGTCTACCTGCGTTATCGGCTTTGTAAATTTATCTTATTTCTAGTAAATTTTTCTTTATCTCTGATCAATGTAGTTTTTAACACCGATGAACATGACTGATTTAGAATTTGTTGAACACCAGCTTCTCTCAAATGAGAAATTCAAGAGCGCTCAACATAGAGTACTTGCGAACTGTGTTAGTCCAAGAGCTTCTATTGCATGTTTTTTCACCACAAGTTCTCATTCGAATGCAAGGATTTATGGTCCCATCAAGGAGTTATTATCAGAAGAAAATCCTGCAAAATACAGAGAATTTTCGATTCCAGAGTTTTTAGCCCACTACCGTAAATGTGCGAATCAAATTCCTCCTCTTTTGCATTTTAGGATTGGAGTAGAACTTATTTGTATTTAAGGATAATCAAAATGTACGAATCAATCATCGAAATGCTTAAGGATAATCCTTTCATCCCTTTGAAGACACATAATTAAAGTTTCATCATATGACAGATTTTAACACAATATTCACAATTTTCATAACAATAATAGAAATGAGTATCGTGTTTATGAATTCATGAATCAATAAGAACAAAATGTACACAAAAATTTTAGAAAGTTTAAAAAAAAAACATGATTAGAAGTCTCCTTCCTCCTAAAAATGTCTTTTTTTTTTCTTTTATATTTCATAGAACACATATATTAGGACTTCTTTACTTATCAACAAGTTTTATAGAAAATGAAGAAGAATTGAAGAATTTAGAATAAAAGCTTTAAAGATGACATCAAGTTCATTGATGAAAGTCAAAATTTTCTTTCTTGATTATCACCCTTTTACGCTTCGCTTGAAAATCCAGAAACAAAATGCGAGCGAGATTAAAGTTCAAGTTTTTAGAAAGTTAAAACTTGAGAAATCTAATGTGACTTTAATGAACTTATCTAAAAGGATGCTTAAGGTGCTGTTCATTTTGGTTCAGACATTGATTTTAGGGAGTATAAAAGCTTCTCACACATTGTTATTTATTTTATTTTATCTTTCGTTTACGGAATGCTAATACTATTTTTGTATTGTTGTTGATAATTGGGTTATTTATTTTTCTTTTATATGTTTTGGGGTCACTTCCATTTTTAAACTTTTATGTTTTTTTCACTGTTTTATGTGTGTCCACCAAGTATTTGTTGTTTTGTTTAAACCAAGTTGCTTATGCTTTTTCTTTTTTCTCTATGTTATTTACACTTGGGTTTTCTTTTTCATGAATTTGCTTTGGTTAGTTATGATTTTTTTTTTCATGAGTATAGAAGTCCACTTCTTGATGAATTCATAATGAATTCCAAAAAGAACTAGAAAAAATCGAAAAAGATGTAACATTAAAACATACAAAACTCAATAAAAAAAGGAGTACGAAAAGGAAGATCTGTAAATTGGAAGATTCCTATCTCTACGCATTCAGTGGAAACCACACAAATTTTATCTGAAAAGAAAATTTTTATATAAAAAAAGAACAAATTATGATACTAACATACTGAAACAAAGTCCTTATGTTTTTGCAGGCAATATTCAACCCATTAAGGCAAAAACTGTGGCGTGGAGGAAGGCTAGAACTTGGCTTGTTGACTTGAATATCACAGAATTATATCATTGCGATGAAGCCACACACTGAGTTAGGTTTGTTAAATTTGTGCATACAAAAAATATTTTTCTTTTCAAACTTTGATATAAATTTACTTTTTTTTTATGAAATATCAAATTGTATATGACAGATTATTATTAGTGAAATGAGATCGATCATCTTTTTAGTGAAAGAAAAAGTTGTAAAATTCTGCAAACTTGTAATATTAATATAGTTAAGTTTTTATTTTCTTTAAGTAACATCCAATGTAGAGTGACATTGATCTTAGATCAGGTAATTCAAGTTGTAATGGTTTTAAATTTTATTTTTTGGATGAAAAAAAAAAGATTGATGAATGATTCTCGTTACTATCATCTGTGCTAATATATAGATCATAACTATTTTTAGCTTATAAATTTTATGTTGTAGTAAGTGTCCTTTTATTAGGTAATAAGCACGGTGGAAACGCTGATGTGCATCCACCTGTAATTAAATTGAAAAGTTAAAATGGCATATTGAAAAGTACTTAACTTATAAAATCTTTCAAATGGTTATCATGGTCCTCATACTTTAAAAACTCTTACAAATAAATAAAGTGAATTTATAATGAATTGATAACATTAATTGTTCATGGCCTCTCTCTCTGCTCCTTCATCTCTTCACTCTGTGCTCTGTGCTGTTCCTTTCTTCTGTCTATTTTGTTGGATTGTGTTAAGCCAGATTCAAATTTCAACTTGGAATCTCTGATTTGTCTTCTTCTTCCACTCCTTCTTCCCTTTGGGTCTCTATTTCTGTGTCTTATCTTTCTGTTTGTTTGTGACTTTGTGTGGTGTGATGGGGGTGTGAAGTTGATGTTAAAAGTCTCACCTTTCGATTCGTTGATGATTTGTTCTGTTTTTGGGCTGAAATCTGGAAATGGGTGTTCGTTGTTAGGCATTGAGGGTGTGATCATTGATTTGATTTGGCGGAGATAGAAGATGAATTGTTGTGGGGGTCCTGGCTCTGTTCTTGGACTGGTTCTTAGGATGACACAGTTCACTCTTGCTGCTGGGTCAATTGCTTCCATGGCCACCACATCCAGATTCTTTAATTTGACCGCTTTTTGGTAATCAGTCAATCCCCTTCTCCTCTCATTCAAGCCAAGATTTTGTTTTTCTTCTGCAAAAATCCATCATGCACTTATTTCACTTTGGTGTGAGTTTCATGTGTGAGTGTTGTGTTCTCAAAATACATTACCCATGTTATATGTTTTTTTATTTCACTTTGGTGTGAGTTTCATGTGTGAGTGTTGTGTTCTCAAAACACATTACATCACCCATGTTATATGTTTTTCTTGATTCATCTTCAATGCTGAATGTTTCTCAATGACTGAGATTTCATGAGTGTTGTGTTCTCAAAAGACATTAATCGTGTCATATGTTAGTATATTGTTTTCTGATTGCTGAATATGTGTAGATGTCAATGTGTTCAACCAATTTGAACCATGGGACAAATGACTCATATATGAGATGTTGAATCATCTGATCTTCATCCAACAGTTATGATTTATGAATGTATGGATTCTTGTTGATTTTTTCATCTTTTTTTTTGAGTAAATTGCAATGAGTGGCTTCATGAGAATGCACTATGGTTGCTTTTGTTTTTCATATTGTGAGAACGCAACCTACTTGGTATTTGAACTATTCAATTCCAAGTGACTATGAAGCACTGAAGATGTATACTTTGATTTACCTTCTGAGGAAAAAAATGCCTTACCACTGACTACTTAGGTCCAATAAGTGATTTTATTAATCCTTAACATAGAACAGCACCACAAAGCCCAATACCAGTAGAGAATCTGGACTCGTTTAGATGATGTTCCATTCATTTCTATTTTGTCCTCTTCCCTATAAAGAGGCGATGGATTTTACTCCAACATCATGATGCACTTCTTGAATACATTATAACCATGAATCTATCGATTAAAAGCTCTTTTCTGAGTCACTGACTTTATGCTTGAATGTTAGAATTGGAGAAACCTCTGAATGTGTCTTTATGTACTTTGGCACTTTGTACAAATGGTGCCTGATCTGGCAGCTTGGTACAAGAAACTAGCCTCATGGTCAAGATGAAGTGCTTGCATGCAAAGGAGGTCTGCAGTTGAACCTCAATGCAGTGTGACTGTGATAGACCTCCTACTAATTATACTGTTTACTATTCAATTTTATGCTATTTCTTTTTCTACACAACAATGTCTCATGAAGTTTTTTGCTTCTTCTGATGAAGTGGTGATGAAGAAATTAAACTTGCACTGTTCATGAATACTTCAATAGCAATGCATGTATGTTGGATACAGCATATTTTAAATGAATGCTGACTCTTCCACTGGTAATTGTGCAGTTACTTGATAGCTTCAATGGGTTTACAAATCATTTGGAGTTTTTTGCTATTTTTATTGGATTTGTTTTCTTTGGTGAAACATCAGTCCCTTCTCAGCCCAGTACTAATCAGCCTCTTTGTAGTTGGAGATTGGGTTAGTCTCTTGGTTAACCTTTACTCTTTTCCCAGCCTTTGCATTTTTGTATAATCTTCATATCTCTTTCAAAAGTATGTCCACAGTAGAAGATACAAAGAATATTTTTTTCATAAGAACATTCATGATGGGTTTTTTCTGAAGAATGTTCATTAGGGAGAGATTATATACATGTGACTTAAGTTCAATCCACATAAGAAATTAACATTATTTTTAATCCAAAATTTTCAGACAGTGAACTTATGAGTTTTTTTATGTGGTGTTTGACCTTTTTATTTTTATTTGATGTGAGACTTAGACTTACTTTTTTACTTTTTCACAGTAGCACTTACTTGTACTGTTATGATGACAACTTTTGTTCTTGACCATTGTCCATTCTCCACAGGTAACAGCAACACTGTCACTAGCGGCAGCTTCTGCCTCAGCTGGAATAACAGTTTTGTACTTTCATGATCTGGGACACTGCCACTCTGGAGAGGAGTGTCAGAAGTACCAGGTTTCTGTGGCACTAGCATTCCTAAGCTGGTTTTCAACTTTATTATCATCTATAATCATGTTTTGCCTACTAGCTACCAGATAGGAAACTGTTGCTCTTTCTTCAAACATTTCCACAACTTTCTCTCATCCGACTCAAGTTCATCTGATTCAAAATTATCTTTTCACGCTGTTGATAGGAGGGAATGAATCACTTCAGTTCTGCACTCTGAAATTTACCTGGGGTAGCTTCAGAATGCAGATTGTAAAGGGGAGGAAAAATGTATATATGATTTTGCCTTTCAAAGATATAAACCAGTGTCTACCACAAAGCTTAGATGCAGCTACTTGAGATGTTTTTTTTTATATTATTTTACACTTAGCTTGATCATTCACACAATAAATATTTACATTTTATGTCAAATTAGCATAAATTTCCTAAGGTGAAACTCTTAGACAAAAATATCAAAAGCACCAAAAGAACTGCATTAAAGTTCTGTTCTTCCATGAACTTTGGTTGCTAATACCAGATGATGTTTTGGTTAGATGATTCTCAAAGTCCAGAGTTCAGATTCTTTGCTGAGTTTACTGAGTTTTTTTTATGTAGTCCTTTTATTACGCTTGAGTATTCAAAATTTACTGATGTTGGCAAAGTTCATAGTATATTTTAAAACATTAAAATTTGTATCCATTACTATATTTTGAAAGTTCAAAGAAATAACATAAAAAATTCAAATTCAAAATTTACTGATGTTGGCAAAGTTCATAGTATATTTTAAAACAATTTTTTTTTTTAATTTAAAAGAAGCTTTTTAAATAGAAAATCGTTCCCTTTAAACTAAAACCATAAATTTACACATAAAAGTTAAACAAATTCTCAAGAAAAATTCTTTTGAAACCCAATTAAGAAAAAAAATGAGTTTTTTTTTTTTGAAGTTTTTTTTACATCTAATTGGTTGAACCAAATCAACTTATTATTAACCGAATGGGTTTGGTTCAAATCTCTATTTTCATTTTCTTTTAGAAAATCTAAAACAATCCAAACTAATGAAAATTTATCCTAATTTGTTTTTTTTTAGTTTCAATTAAAACAACCATGTTAGCTAACGTATTTAAGTGAAATATATATATATATATATATATATATATATATATATATATATATATATATATATATCTATATTAAAAT
>Ga0214542_1000950_pt1 | contig 57102 bp, 26 predicted proteins | sample CNSS1metaG_FD_160096 | JGI IMG/M metagenome (GOLD analysis project Ga0214542, IMG submission 160096) | Root nodule microbial communities from cowpea collected in UCLA plant growth center, Los Angeles, California, USA - CNSS1 | ecosystem: Host-associated > Plants > Roots > Nodule | place: USA...
GTCTTCGTTTTTTTAAAAAATGAGAGAAGCTTTTTTTTTTTTTTCTGTTGATTTAATTTTCTTTCGTTGTTATACACTTATTTTCTATAATGTCTAATTAAGTTCTGGATACTTCTTAAATCTAATTGCGTCTCTATTCAAATTTTGTTTTATTGAGTGTTCAAAATATTTTTTATTTTCATATAACCGTTACTTATATCTTCTCATATCTAACTGATCGACCAATTGCCCATTTCCTATCATATTATCTCTAACTAGCTATTCAACTAGTTTCTTCCCTCTCTAAAGGCAAGGTGACTAGTGAGTAAGAAGAGATTAAAGAAGGAAGATGAGAGTTGGAGACAAGAAGGAAGTACCGACCAAATTATTTAAATTTATAAAGTATTAAAACTTAAGCCTTTACGTAATATACTTTAAATTAATATAACGGACCATTTTATGCAAGTTAATGAAAATGTGCAAAATGCATGATGAATAACTCACTTTGTTAACTGACGGAAGGGTTTGTCTGCAAAGTTTTATAACCTCTGAAGTCATCCCAAGAGTTCGTAGTGGCCATACTAAGCTTAGGATCTATTTGTTCAATTTCCCCTTTTTAAAAACTGTTATCTGTTACTGTTGCCTATATTTGACCGGTACTATATGTTTTATTTCGTGTCATGTTTCTTTCTATGCTATTATGTTGGTGCGGTTGAATTGTTTGGAGTCAACATAAAACCTTTGGGAAATTATAGAAATCACTACAAAAATATACACAATGCCAAACGGGAAATTTCTCTGTTCCTTGCTAAAAAAATTGTAGTGAATATGATTTTTATTTTTCCTTTATAGTAAATGAATTTTTATAAGTTCCTTCTGTTGATTAACCCTCTTTTCACCTCCTGGTCTACCGGATGCTAAATTGGTATAGTACATAAAGAGACCCTTGTGCTAGTATAGACTATGAAATACTAAATTAAATCGTAAATTTTTTTACATTATCATTTAATCATTAGTTTTTGTAATTTCAGCAACTAAAATATTGTTGTTCGGTAATGTGGACTTAACTCACTACTTGATAAATTTTAGGACTTAGACACATTTTTGTTATATATAGACGTGAATTGACCTATGATAATTTAGTTTTCTAGACTGGTTTGAAATCCTGTTTATAACATTTGTTTTCTTGTAACCTTCCTGACAGCTGGGTAGAAAGCATTCTGGAAGCATTAGGTTCCTATGATGAAGTATTAAGGTAGGTCTCAGCCCTTCGTATCAACCTGGAGATGTTTACAACCGTTTTTCATGCTGGAAGATTAATATAATGATTTGGCATAGTGGATGATGGATAAAATTTATTTTCTTTTCAGTAGTAATTTTTAAGGCTAGATTGATTTAGCTTTAATAAAGTGAGTAGTGTATATTAGGCAATAAAGTGCACTTATAGTCATTGATTAAAATACCAGTAGTTGAGACTGTAATTTATTTAAAGTTTTGGTACGCATATGCATTTGTTTTCTAATCACAAATTCTAACCATTAATTTTTTTAATTAATGACTATAAAAGCACCTTATCTAGTGCACTCCATCACTTGAAAACTGGACCCTTTTAGGCACATAGTTTCCATGTAAATAGCAATGCCGATATTTCTTCTATAACTACATTGAGCACTCAATTTGTCCTTAAACTATACTGATGTTCTTGATTTTAGGAAGATATTTTTTCTTTGCATTAAATTATGATTTTTCTGCAATAGTTTTTGTTCCAACGAAGTTTTATTTTTTAATTAGTTAACTTAATAGTCTTGTCTTAATTATTTTGAAAATACTTTCTTTGTGATGATTTACATTTTTGTATAGGTGTAAATACCTTGTTACTTCTCGCATATGCCTTTTTATAATTTTAGTGTATGCCGATTAGATGAGTCTTTTCGCAATCAATTTTAGAAAAATAATAAGAAAAATTAAAATAAACTTTTTATAAATAAAAAATTATATGTAAGTTAATTACTAAAAGTTCTAATGTATTTTTTATAATTTTAATTAGATATAGAATATTTTTTCTTTATGATAAATTAATTTATTTATTATTCGTATTTCCTTAGAACTTTTTATGTAGAAATTTGATCAAACAGGTCATTAGTACATTCAAGAGCTTTACTATTTTTGTTTTATTTTTTATAATGTATCTTCTTAATTCCTGTAATAAATTGAAAACGATTATTTAGTTGGCATGAAAAATTTATAGGTTGGGAAAAACCCATATTCACATTGTAAGAACTAATACTACAAAAATGCGGTATTATTTAAGGATTTTTTTAAGGCTTTAGATGAACAAAAATTAACAAGGACCAATAATATTATTTTATGGGAATTAATAAATGTATGTTGATTATATTTTCAGGAATTATTATTGACTGTGTTACTTGCCGTAAAATAAATAACAACCATGTTACCTATTTGATCATCTGATACGATTTATGATAATTAGGTAATTTAATAAAAGAAATGATCCGGCATTGTGTTACAATTAATAATATAAAAGAGTGAATGTTTATTTAAATAGTATAGGGTAGGAACATTATTTTATTAAAATGTAAGGGAGATGATTGTTTATTTTACAAGTTAGATGTTATTTTTACATTATATTAGGAGAGGTAAGAAGCATTTCAATTCTCATAAAACTCTATCAAAATTGAAGCCAATTTTTTTTTATATATATATACTAATTAATCAATCAACGGTGATGGTGGAGGTAGTAGTTTTTGTTTAAATACTGACTTTTATTTAAGATGACTGTACTTGATATTTCAAAGGCTAAGAGACTCGGTACTCTCCAAACAAATTGATTGACTTGACATATGATTCACCAACCTTTGCAATCATATTTCAAACTTTGCCTCATCTTTTGACCTACCATAATCATAATAATGGAACTTTAAACAGTTATCAATGAACAAAGATTATGTTATTGTTAAGATAACGTAACAAAATATCAACATTAATAATTTTTTATGTTTATTGTCCAAATTTAACGACAAAATGGAAATAATAATAAAAAGAATCACATTAAATATTTTTGAAAAATATAAAAATTATATTGAACAAAGAATAAATAAAACAATATTAAATCATTTTTATAGCATAAATACAATTAAGCCAACATACTACACACTTAAATACTCAGAAGGTTATTGCAAAATAGAAACTCAAAAATGGTTTTCTTAATCTCGATTCTGAAATCAGTTGAATTTCATTTGTATAATTCGTCTATATTTCACCATTTAAAAACAGATTTTACATGCATTTTAAGTTTGAGTTTGATGGATCCAGAGGTTTAAAAATGACCAATTTTTCTAAAGAAACTTTCAGATTTTCCTACAAGTAAAAATTACATGTACCTCTTTATTGTGGCTAAATTATTAATAAAGTTGTTTTTCATCTTTTACCCTTATTTCAATGTGATCTTTATATTTTAAAACGTTTGTTCAGTCATATATACTTTTAAATAATTAAAAAAATTTATTCCAAATTAATAATTTAAAAATATTAATCTTAAAACACCAAAAAACCACACACTTATAAAAATATATTCTTTACAGGTAATGATAATTTTTAACCACCACCACAATTAAGAAGAAAAAGTCACTCGTTTTCTCTTCCTTTCCCCGCCTTCTTTCTTTCTCAACGACCTTTCCTCCTTCCCCTCACTTCCTTTACCGAACAAATTTCTTCCTCTGCCCCCCATTTCCTCTCACCCTATTCCTTTTTGTTCTTGGACATGCTAACATGGTTTTCCTATGTTCTTTGTAACTTTTTGTTGTGTTGATAAGAATATTTGAAGTTGAAAGCACAACCTTTGACATGGAAGAAAGGGACAGAACAAGGATAATCCTTTGGTGCTGCACTTCCTTCAGGAAGGACAAGTGTGAGGCTTCAAACCACCTTGTTCCTATGCTATTTCCAAAATCCTTTTCATGGCCAAACAAATTTCAATGCATTTGAATGATATCTCCCTGTAAATGACTGCTACGTGGGAGTTTTGCATTCATTCAAGGGATTTAATATTTGACCTTAGCGCATGCAATATTTTAGCATTGATTGGATTCACGAGTGCAGCAACCAAATTTATGGTAATTTTAGAGGGTATAATTTGCACCAAATTAATCGCCTATATAATATAATAATGTAAATGCTACATTTTTTGGTTCGTTTATAATTTTATTCTTTATCAAAACCATGGTTATGAGTTCTAAAATAACAAATATCTTAGCATAAAAGATGACAATTTTATTGTGGTAGGACAAAAAATCGATTCATTACGACTTTCTTTGGCACAGAGGTAATCAGGTTGGTTTAGAGAGATATAAAAAATCAAACTTGAATTAATCGTTACCTAACTAGTGAAGAAATTAAATATATTTCTATATAATAGTAAGATAGAGTGCATAAATTTCAATTCTTCCAATAACTAAACTTCAACATTACTAGAAAAAAAAAAACTTAAGATGTACCTAAAATATTATAATGATAAGATAATAAGAATTTGACAACACGATTGCATTGTCCAGATGCATGTTTTCAATAAAAGAAACGTGGAGTGGTGAGTGTGTATGATTTGAGTTATAGATTTAATTTGTATATATTATTATAAAGGAAAGGTCACTCTCTTCTAGAATTCAAGTTCATCCTTTGCTTACCGCCACCGAAATGGAGGACTATCAAAGGTTGCATATTTTAATAGCAGCTTCTATTTGACTATTACCAAGTTAAACGCAAGTAATAATGTATAATTTAATGGGCTTTATGTGGTCATCTTCATTGTTTGTTTGCCATTACACATACACACTGCACAGAGAAACGGAAGTGGATAGTTTAATGCTAAACTTTATTTCAACCCAAAAAATACGCTTATATTTGACCATAACTCGAAGCTTTACATTAAAAATTAATGTAATTAAATTTTGAGATAAACATAAACAAACAAGGTAATATACATATAAATCCTTGACTTAATCAATAAACAACACGTTAAGTAAATTCGTTAATAGCATAAAATCAAGTGACATATAAAGTAAAAAACTTATTATATTATATAGAAGACATTTAAAAGTGAGTAAACGTAGACATACACACTTCTAGATTGAGACATTAAATATAAGATGCGCGTAAAAAGTGAGATAATTGTTAGTAATTAAGAAGGGCGTGGATCTGAAATTGGTAAGGATGTTAAATGCAAACGTGGGTGGGTGGTCTTAGCTACAACCTTAAAAGCTATAAATTATTACGTAGCCGGTGACCAAACAACACGTTAAAAGTGATCCATACCATACCATGTGGTCCAGTTACAATGAGACTCCTATTACTGTTACATCATTCTATTCCCACCTAAGTCACACATAATTTAAACCACCGGTATTAAAAGGCGGCTAGGTTAGGACCCAAACGTGCCCTTGTCTGTCACTGGTCAACAAAACAATCTAATCCCTTTTCTCATCATCATCATCATCGTCATCTCATTCACCCTTCTCTGCATATATAACAAACACACACCTATCTCTTCTTACGAGTATTCCCAATTACTTCACCATGGAAGTGATAACGCATAGTCCCAGCGCAAGTCCCTCCAAGGATCCTTTCGATTTCAACCGTGCAAGGATTTCGCCCTATCTCAGTGCTCCTTCCTCGCCTAAGCGATTCGGAGAATATTTTTGCCTAAGCGCCCCCTCTAGCCCCTCCAGGTTTTTCGCCCAATTTGATTCTCTTTATGATTTGGAACACCCACATGAACACGATGCTGACCATAAAGATAAGAGCGTCGCCGTCCCCGAGGATGACGATGGGTTTGCCTTTTTTGTTGATGGGGAATCCACGAGCCCTCGATCTGCGGAAGAACTTTTCGACGGCGGCAAAATCAAGCCGCTCATCGAGGACGATTTGTTGGACTCCGTTAAAAGCCCACTTCTCCCTCCGGCCCAGCCCAGAAGATCTTCCAAGAAGAAAGAGGGACAAGAGGAGGAGGAGGAGAGAAGAGGGAGGGATAGGAGTGTTTGTTCGAGTTCAAGTCGCAGCAGAGTCGCGCGCTCGCTCTCTCCTTGTAACAGAGTATCTCACTATACTTGGGATGAGGAATCCAACCAAGCGCAGGACAACAAAGAGGGTTCGGTCTCCGACGCAGTTTCGCTTTCGTCGAGTTCATCAAAGAGTTCAAGGAAATGGAGATTCAGAGACTTTTTGCTTTTCCGTAGTGCCTCTGAAGGGAGAGGTTCCAGCAAGGACCCCTTGAGGAAGTTTCCCGCTTTCTACAAAAAGCCTCAAGACCCCAAGACTTCCATCCCAAGCCCGAGTCCAGGCCCGGGCCCAAGACCCAGAAGAAAGGAACCCCTCTCCGCCCATGAATTGCACTATGCTAGAAAGAAAGCGGAAACCGAGGATTTGAAAAAAAGAACGTATTTACCGTACAAACAGGGAATCTTGGGCAGGTTGGCTGGCTTCGGATCAAGATGATTACACGGCTACCAAACGATTCCTTTTGTTTTTTTCTTTGTTTGCGTGAACAAATTGTATTCTTTTGTTTAATTTAATATAGTTTTTTTGTTTACTTTCAGTTGCAAATACAATCACTTTTTGCTTTTACTTGCCTTTGTTAGCTCGAATCACGGGGGACTTTTTCACTGCTTAGCACAATTTTTCACTGCTGGCATTGTGTGTAACATGTTTTCTGGTGATCATGGATTTGTTTATGAATTGCGGGCCCTCTAGAGTTGCGATTACAGTCGCATTATTCAATGTCAAATTGGTTTCAACTGGTCAAACTAATGTGAAAATTTTGTATGTAAACAGGCCAGTTTATGAATGTGTGATAAGGTAAAAATCGTTTGTAATTTTGCATCTAATATCTCAGTTATCTGATACACATTACAAGATCTGTCATGTTGTCAAGTCTTTCCATTTGATTGGTTTATCATAACATATCCTGAGGCAGGTTCAGTCTTTCTACAGGCATGGAGGTCAGGAAATAGAGCTTTTTTTGGGTAATTTGTGAAAATTTGCTCTTGAATAGAAGTAATGTTCAGTCACTTCCAAATGATTTTGAAAATTTATCAGCACATCCTTCTGTCCTCCAAGATCAATTTTGGGTTGATGTGGAGTGCAAGCCAAGTATACAATTATTAGTTGTTGACTAGTGACAAAGTCACAGTGTATAGTAATGTTTCTGCTAAATTTCACAGTTTATTTTCTTAATTGGCGTCATTGACTTGATATATTGCCTTTTTTCTACAATTAAAATTGTATTCCATTTCAATAGTTTGTAATACTTCTTCCCTTGGTTGACCTATGGGAAGAGTACTTGAAATATCTTTAATTATGCAGAATGTTATCCTGTTGTCTGAGCTCTACTATCTAGATTATGCATGAGCTGTGAAAGAAGAAAATACAAATTTTTCAAAGATAGTTGTTTATCGTTTTGGTCTATTGTGTTGATAAACTTTATTCTTGGTTAGATGCAATGTTACAAAGCATAACGTAAATAAATAACTAAGCATTTGTGTTCTGTTTTTCACAGTGCCTCTTGTATGATTTGGGAGAACATTTAATATCGACAAGATGAATAGTTTAACCTTAATTGTTCCAAGATTATCTAGATACTGGAGAAGATGAACCAAGCTAACCATAATAGTTTCAATATTTAATACTTGGAAAATGAATGCATCGTTCTCTATCTTGCTTCTGCAAAAGCTAGCAATGAGATTGGGACATGAGATATCTTATTGCTTTGTAAAAAATATACTACTTAGAACTTTAATACTTGGATTAAGCCATTCCTGGCTTTTGCCTTCACTGGTTGATAAAATCACTAGACCTCACGCAATCACAGAATTTTATCAGTAATGGCCCATTTTTCACCGTTGGGTTGGTCCAACATGGGCCTCATCTTATTATTGAGAACAAGTCCATGCGTTTTTCCACAACTTATTCTTCTTTTGTAATAAAATTTATTTTTCTATTCATCCCTTCCCTTCCCTCTCCAACACCCCCTTTCAATCCCACTGCTTCATTTTCGTAAACATTTTCTCTTTCACAAGTATTGGTTTCTTATGTTCTATTGTCTTTTTCAGATTTTTATTTTCTCATAACTAAGAAAAGGAATATCTTTTCAAGGTGAGTTTTCACACCTCCATATCTATTTCTTTAATTGTCTCAAGATTTTACAACAAAACTTATTTCTCTCACGAATATATTTGTAGCCAAGATAAATATAATTACATAATTTGTTCCTTTTATTTTGTTTAATCTATAATTTTGGTCTTCCAATTTTAAAATAAAATATTTAATCCTTTTTATCTCTTATGTTTTAATTAATTAAAATCATTTTATGATATTTTAACTAAATGAAGTCCTTGGTAAATGCCAATTCACCATGTACTTTTTCTGGTTCTTGGAACGCAAGCTTCCCCTAATCACCAATTGAAAGTAGGGGAATTCAGGATACCAAGATTCAAAATTTCTTTTGGGTTTGAAGCCTCTGATGTGCTGAAGGAACTTGGAGTGGTTTTACAATCAATTAAAAGCCGAACATAAAAGGCTTGAAAGTTGAAACCCAATTGGAATGGGCTTCTCGGTCCAACTCCCCACCACCACCATAGCCCATTAGATAGATGTAGACAGAAGTTTGAAAAAAAATAAAAAAAACTCCCGGAATTAGCATTTCAAGAAAATAAATGACATCAAACTTGTGTCTTTTGTTTTATTTTGTCCACCTTTCCCCAATGCAAAGGCAAAATTGAACGTAAAGACATACATACTAACATACATAATGCTGACAAACAATGCAACCATTTTTATGACAGTCTCATTAACAGTATTCACCTCAACCATTTTTGACCATCACTCCACTCCATTATTATTGATCTATGGTGGATGCAACTTCCGTGTTATGGGGTTTGTTGGGTTGTTTTTTTTATCAGAACTCATGCAAGGTCCACTATTTTTGCTTCTACCTTTTCTCAACCCCTATCCTACACTTCTTCTGTTTCTGTAGCAAACGTAAGGTAACCTGTCTCTGTCTCTTACGTTATCTTCAACAACATTCAACCCATCTCATGTCTTGTAATTACAAGACATTGCAGACAAATTTCATGACCAAATTTTGTGTGCTGAGAAAACCGGATGAGTTTCCATTCCCTCTCCATTACCAATATTTATAAACCAAAAGGGTCTCGATAGAAGTCATGGAGATTTCTTTGTCAGGGGGCAAGACAAAGCTTATTGCATATCCACAAAGTAAAAAAGTAAGAAAGGAGAAAAGATATTGTTTCTAGGAAATGGCTGCTTTTTCACCTTTTATCAGTGGTTTGCAGAAAATTTCCAAGGTTTTTCTATTTTCCTTATGAGACTGTCATAAAAATCTAAAGTGAGACTCCAGAAACTTATGACATTTGACACGTACAAAAGGTACGACACGTTGGACCCCTCTCCACCCTTTTGGTCTTCTATCTAATTGGGAAACAAGGTAAAAGCAAATTTTGTGGATTTCTTGGGGGCTAGGACCATCCATCACTTATATTTACAGTGCTAATCCCCACCACCATGTGATCAAGTGAAGATCATTTCTCAATGGATGTGTGCATGTGCTATTCACCTAAACAAACTGCTACACACAGGCTTATGATTTCGTTATAAAACGGAAAAGGCGTATAACTTAAGACTGCAATAATTATTAATAATACAAAAGCTGTGAGAAGGTGACATGACAACCGTGGATAAGAGTGATCATAACGACACATTCGAATCCAGCACAGTCCAATTCCATTTCATCATCAAACAAGTCTTCATTCTCAAAAGCTTTCAACGTAAAAGGTGAAATGATTCACTCCATTTGTGGATGAAAAACCATTGGGACTCCTACTAAATATATGCACACATTTAGAACTGAGACTGTGGTCCAATTTAAGAATGCAGTTAAACTTGATCTGAAGTTGCTTAAAAATATTACACGAATGACCCGGTGATTAAACTTCAAAATTGCTACTTGTTGATGCATTCTTAAGTAATGTTACGTAATTAGACACTTGTCGGTTATGCTGTCTCTGAGGCTCCAGAAAGTCGAAATAAAGCGGTGAAGCTAGTGGGTCTGAATATGCGTACCATTTGTGTAAGGAAATAACAGAAGGACATTGCTACTGTGTGTGGACTCTACTTATGCTTTCCAGCATGAAATGGAAACTTTCCGAGTGTTCGTGAATCTGTCGTAAATAACACTGCTACTAAATTATTACCTTCTGTACAATCACACTTGTGTTTCCAATACATCATTATGTCCCTTCCATTTCACAGGGCATAACCTTAATTTCCTGCAACTCTTCTAACTGTCCTTTGAATTCACCATAGGTTACTTCAAAATCTTATTGGAATTATATATACTAGTTAAACCTGAGTATAACTGTCATAATTTTAGAACAACCCATTGTACTGTCAATTTTACAAATCATCACCTACTGAAACCAATTCACACAAAAATCTTATACCAGAAAAAGAGATGCTATTTGCATAATTATGCCTAAGGGTACAGTGGCTTCAATGCATCTAATTGATCTTTGTGTAAAAAGTAAATGAGGTAGGGTAATTGAAAGGGACTGTGACATAATTAGCATATTGATGGTTAGTTTATGGTATTTAGCTAATGTCTTATGGATTGTTGTGAATCACCATCACTGACTTTGTTTTGTAGCAAAAAAAGGAGCCGCATAATTGTCAACTGTTTCAAATAATAATAACCTGTCTTCTGTTTCAAATTGATACTGAAATTTATGAAATCCGGAAACTAATTTGATTGTGGAGCTTGACCAAACATCTTAGTCGCAAAACACTGTTTTTGTTTTGAAAAAAGGAGAGGGCCATGGAGCTTTTTCATCGCAATAAAAGCTGAAACAGTTTCTTTTGGTGATTACATATGCTAGTATGTTACAGAATAAAAGATGAAAGATAGAGCTTCTATTCTATGGATATATTACTTAATTTACTAGAAAAATGTATTTTCTCTGTACACAAGATGACATGATACACAGGCGTGACTTTACTTGTTCTTGCAAGTGTGTTCTACGAGATATTACACTGTTTTCTGTCCCAACTTTGTGATATGATTACTGTTATTCGGGGTTAATCACTTTTCATTAGTAATGGAAAAAGAGGGAATCTCCATTGTCGCGTAAACTGAAAGCAACAACATATGATTACAACTAGTTACTTTAATGTCGTATTTTTGTCTTCCTGCACGCCTTATATCCATTACAAAAACTGGCTACAACACTTCTAGTTATGATTTTCGTGTTTGATTATAAAAACAACGTAATAAGGGTTGACATATAAATATTAATTTGCTCTCTGACTAATTCAAATAATTTGATGCCAAGTTATTGATAAAATATAAATAAAAAGACTTTATGATACCAAATAATAACCTAAGTTAGGTAATCAGTTAACAGCAATAACTTACCTTTTCCTAATGAAACCAAATCCTCATTTCCCCTTTAGATTCATTGACATTCAAATTAATAAGAATAAATTTTGGCATATACTTATATTTTCTTTAATAATTTTTATAAGTAGGAAATTTATGATCGTTAAATTTAATACAGTGACAAAATTTTATATAAAATAAATCAAATATATTACATTACATCATTTTAAAAGATCCTTTTTTTTTACAACAAAAAAATATTTATTTATTAAAACATTAATAACATCCAACAAGTTCCTTAACTATGGACACTATTATCACTTTAATACTTAATAATTACTTTGTTGATCGAGCATTTTGTGAAAGAGAATCCGCTCCATCTCTCTTAATTAAGTTTATATCGAATATAACTTATGTGATTAATCACATAAATATGTATCGACATTTAAACATCTTTTAATGTATCGACACTTAAACATCATTAAAAGATGTTTGTTTTAAGTATTAATAATCATAAAATTTAATATTTTATCATATCTTCCTATCACGTCTAATCTTATCATATTATTGAGATGAGAAGTTGAGACCTAAAATAATTTAAATACCTCTTTTCTTTTTTTATTTTTCGAATCGTTTTTTAAGAACAAAATTGTAACGGAGTTCATGTTTCAAAACAGATAACATTTTAAATGTGTAGTAATTAAAAAAAAAATTATAATCCAACTTGACATCGGAACACTGTACAATACCAATATTATGAATTTACTTAATTTAAGTATTTACACCATCTAGTGATTATAATTTCCTTTTACACTTCATATTAATGTTCCAATCCTTTAACAATTTCAAATAATTTATTTATACTCTAACAAACAGCGATATCATCCATCTATCCTATTCAATACAAAACTATTATCATATACTTCCAAAAACACAAACATATTATTAGAATTTTCAACCTTAAACCACCCACGTCTCTTCTTAGTTAGACTTCAAAAAAAAGGAAGAAAATGGTTAAATACTACAAGAGATACATAAAGAATTACTCTAATAAACACACACACACATATATATATATATATATATATATATATATATATATATATATATATATATATATATATTCTTCTTAATTTACTATCTATCACCTTCTATATAGAGTATATATAGAGTATATTTAGTTATGAAAACATACAGTTTCAAGACTCATAATCTTACAGATAGTTTAGAAACAATATAAATAAAATTATGTCGGTAAAGATAATATGTACATGAAGTAAAAATAATAAAACTACTTGTAGAACTTTTTTACTTTTTATTCATTGAAGTTTATATTTAAGAAAAAAAAAATTAAATATTTCATTTAATATATATTGCTAGCTATCTAAATAAGAAAAAAAAGTGTAGCACTCTCACCCATTCTGGCCTATAAATACAAGTATAGTCACCTTTATGAGATATGTTCGTTTAATACATTTTAGCCCATTATTATACACAACAATAATTTGAGTTTGGAATCTCTCTTGAGTAAACTCTTTGACTCTCTCTAAAGGACAACCTCGTCGCTACCCGATTGTCCTACCTATTTTAAAGCAACTATAGAGGTTAGAATGGAACATTCTTAAATATGAAAAAAAAAAACAAAAAAATTTCAACATGCAATGTCCATGTACTCCTATAGATATAGTTAGAAAGAGTTGACAGTTTGATTTATAATATCGATTCCATGTTATATTTAAATAAAATTTTCTATAAGAAATTGAAAAAATAAATAAAATAAATTTATATATAATTTAAAAATATAGTTTTAAGAAAAGTGTATATAGATTTTATATAAATTTATTTATATTTAAATTAATTTTAAGTTATAATTTTTCTTCTGCTTTTCACACGTGTCTATGAAAAGCAATTATCCAACAAAATCACATCGATTTTTAAGACTGTCTTTCTTATTCGATAATTATTAACTAGAGAGGGATTTGCTGGTTGAAGTTTTACATTTAATAATAATAGATTTCACACCATATATAATTTTTAATCGTCAATTTAATTATCCTCATATATATATATATATATATATATATATATTTGTATTATCTCAAACAATTGAACTATAATAATACAATTATATTGCTTGGAGACTTAGGAATAAATGAATTGTTGAAAAATGTATAGTAGTAGTATTTAATTGACATAATTGAGAGAATAAGTATAAATAAGAAAAGAAATTAGTGTTGGACAAAATTATTGCGAATAAAGTTGGGTCACTAATCCAGTCCAGTGTTTGGAAAAGAAGCATGACAACCCAAAAAGCTAAAATTACATTATGAAAAGACATTGACATGCTCCTTCTACGAATATTAGATTAGAGATTAGATGCTAAAATACATTGAGAATTAGCGAATAATCTCCTTTTTTTAAGAAAATTAAAAATAAAGATATGTGTAACGTCGTCACCTTGTGATTTGGAGTCACCGTCACGTGGTTTTTGATGGATCCATTGTTTTAAACACAAGCTTTACCTTCTTTCCATATCTTCTCACCTACCCATCATCATCATCTTATTTGCCGTTTCATCTGCGATTCCTTTTCTATTACCACTCACTAGTTTTTTCTCAATGAAACATCATTTTAGTTTAATGACAAAAAAAAAAAAACATTTTCCTTTTTGTCAGCTAAGTTTTTTGTTTAGTACTAGTTAGCATGTCAAATACAAACATTTATTTAACAAGTACGTGACAAAGACTTGTAACGTATCACAACAATACACTCCGATACTCAACCTTCGATTTAACATTCCTCTCTTATTTTGTATTAGTGATGAATGGAACGTTGCTAATTGACATATATTACAGATGACGCGTTTGTATTAAGAAAAACAGAGTTTATGATGTTTCACCTGCCACATAATTTATACCACCAATTATTGTAAGCATTTAGAATACGGTTGAATTCATTAGTTTTCTTAATTTGTCCGAAAACGAGAAAATAAAATGGTTTAGTTGCCTTTGCTTTAATGTTATTGTTAGGATCGAGTGTTTATTATTTTGTCATAAACTATAATTATTAGTTAAAGTATAATTCTTTTTATTTAAGAATATAACAGTTTAAATATTACGATTTGATTGTGACCTGACTCATATATCTCTACCACCAGATAATTAATGTCACAAAGTTTAATTTAGTTTAATTTAAGCATGCAGTAAAAGCCACCCACCAACCCACATCAAAGTTTTACTTTTGTTAGAATCAACAAAACAGAAAATGAAAACAGTAGAAGGATAAGAAAGTAAGACAAAAAGGCTTGAGAGAGGAGCGTTTTGTTTGGGTTAAAATGAATACAGCAAGAACTTAAATGGAAAGCGCACTGTGTTTCATCATGGCATGCGCCTTAGCCCCTTTCATTTTAGGGTTTATTTTGTCTTTAAGAAGAAGAGGAGAATCATTTTTTTAAAACTTAATTACAATATAAATAAATAATATATTCCTTAAAAAAGAACTCTACTATCATTTATTACTCACGTCATGATTTTTATATTAATTATTCATGATTTATCAAAGTCTAAGCTTCTTTTATATTGATAATTATTGTATATTTAAGAAAACGCTTATTTATTCCTAAAAACTGAAAAATAAAATATATCAAGAAGTTTTGTTTTTTTTTGTTTTTTTTTTTAATTTAATTTTTTTTTTTAGTCTTGAGCATGTGCCTTGGTTAACAGAAGCGTCTTTAAGTACCGTTTTCATGATCTGAAGCGGTTAAAGCCTTAAAGCCTAGTAGTGGTGGTGGTGGAATTTTACCGTCCCACTCTCATTGTCTTCTTCTGTTGAGCTTCACCGAACCATCTTTGTTTCTTTCTGCTCATCTTCTTCTTCACCACTTCGATCACCGTTTAACTCAACTTGATGGATAGAGCTCAGAGGTGAACATATATGCATGCAGGTGCAGACTTATAGAAGAATTTGAAAAGATGAACACCAGCATCAGGGCCAAGCTGCAGCATAAGAAACCTCCCATCACGGTGTCACATGAAAGGGTAATTAAATTTGCTCTAAAGTTCCACCTCAAAACCCGGTTCATTTTATGTCCTCTGTATATTTTTGAAAAACGGTTGCTACAGTACATCAAATTCATTTATTAGTATTATTGCTATTCTATTCAATTATGATTATCATTATTGTTATTATTATTAGTAGTATTAATTATGATTATGATAGCGTAACAGTTCTTATCCAAAACTATGGCTTCAGTTTTAACAATCAATGATCCCAGAAATTCTGAAAAGTCGGCATTTTTTTTATTGACAAAGTAACGCAAATGGGAGGGGATGAATTGAGGAAAAGAAAAGATACCCTTAGTTTTCATTATTCGTGATCGAATTGGGTTCTATAAACCTCAAGGTTTCAAACCTTTTTTTTTTCTTTTTTTTTGCTTTTTACTTGTGAATCTGGCACACTGAGAATACGCGCACTTTCAATTCAAACTGTGATCCTAGTTGCTTACTTAAATTCTAACCTCTGAAACCTTGAATGAAAAGGCAGAGATGCGGGAAAGCTCGCGAGGGAGAGCGAATAGTTCAGTTAAGGGTGGAAAAACATCGAGCAAAGACAGAAAACTGGCTTTACAGCAAGATGTAATGGCATAGTTTCTTCTGGAATTTGTTATATGGGTTTCATTTTCTTGCTTCTAATTGCCAACTGAGATGGATTCTCCAACTTATTTTTCAGGTTGACAGGTTGAAGAAAAAGCTTAGACGTGAGGAGAACATACACAGAGCATTGGAGAGAGCTTTCAACAGACCTTTGGGAGCTCTGCCTCGTCTTCCTCCGTATCTGCCTCCCTACGTTAGTAATCTCTCTTCCTTCTCATTGTCAGTTTTTTTCTTCATAAACAATTTATTTCTATGCACTGTGATTGTAATTTTACTGTAACCAATAAAAATCACGGCTTATGTGATTTTAAAGTCATTATTGCAAAACCTTAGAATTAATTATTTATTTGGTTGTATAGTTATATAAATTTTACATTTTAGTCTTTGTACTTAAAAACTATCCATTTATCTCTTATATATATGCCATATTTAATCTCATTTAATTCCTATGAACTTAGATGATAGAGACTAATACAGATTCAAAGTTATAAATACATATATTAAAATGGATTGTTCTAAATATAAGGATTGAAATATAGTCTATATAACTATAGAATGGAATAATTGTTCAAACTTACCAATATGCTTTATTTGGTTTTGGTTAACAGTGTAAATTGTAAAGTAGATGGACTATTTTCTCTTTTATTAACCAGTACTAATTTCTAATGAAATAAATCATTTAAACTTAAAATCACAAGTTAGAAACTGACAAGAGGTTAAAAGCGAAATTAACTCATTTGAACTAAATTTTGAAGTGTTATAAGAAGAGGTTATCGTGTTCAAGAAACATGACCATTTGGCTGTTGGATTTAATCTGAAATTTCTAGACACTAGGACTTCTTGCTGAGGTGGCAGTACTGGAAGAAGAAATTGTTAGGCTTGAAGAACAGGTTGTGCATTTCAGGCAGGACTTGTACCAGGAAGCTGTGTACATGTCATCCTCTAGGATGAAACTTGAGCAATCAGCTGGTGTGAGCAATGTAAGTCCGCATAGTAGTCCCAAACAGGTTAAAGAGGAGTCCCTTTCCCAGACACTGGATAATGCTGCAAGATCTGAAACCAGGCCTACAGCAACACTTCCAAGTGAGTAACTGACCATTTTGTGTCACCAATTGAGGTTAAGTTGTTTCATTATTGAGAATGCGTTTCATTAACTTCATTCTCTTGTTTGTCTCTCCAGAAGATAGACATGGAAAAGAGAACCAAACATGTACTAATTCTTCCAAGAGTAGCAAGCAGTCCATATGCAAAGGCCAGACTACAAAATCGCCATTTAAGAAACTCCCTGTCGACAATAAATCACCACAGAAACGTTGGGATCCTCTAAAAAAGCAGGTGTGTCGTGTGTTAAGAGTTTTAAGTTCTCTGATAGGAGTACTAGTGAAAAAACGTGAGTTTTTGAAGTCAATAAATGTGAGCTTTCCAATTATGCAGCAAGAACTAAGGATGAAAGACCAGCCAATTGCAGAAATGAGAAACCATAGTCTACATGACAAACCAAAAGGGGGGGAAAGTCCAAATATAATCTCTGAAAATATTCTGAAGTGTTTATCAAGCATTCTCTTGAGAATGAGTACTGTGAAGAATTTGGATTCTGCAGGTAATGTACCACACTCCTGGACTCCAAAATCTAGTAAAAACTGCGTTGAAGGAAGCGAGTTTTGGGATCCTTATGGTATCTGCTTGGAATTCGGAAAGAGGGAAATTGGTCCATACAAGCAATTATGTGCAATTGAAGCCAAATCATTCGATCCAAAACGAACTGCAAAATCTTTGTTTTTACTGCACCGGTTGAAGTATGTTATTCTTTACAAATTATTATTTTTTTCCTCGATACTATCAATTGTGTCATTTAGATGTTATAATACTCTAAATTTGGAAAATTTGCAGACTTCTTCTGAGAAAACTAGCCTGTGTCAACATTGACAATCTCAACCACCAGGAGAAGCTTGCATTCTGGATCAACATCTATAACTCATGTATGATGAATGTAAGTCAACCATGCTATCAGAACAAGTAGTGTCATCTGAAATGGCCTTTGTTGACAGAACCTTTTCTTTAACCAAACAAGTTTTTAAAGTGGGTAATAGCTTATTTAAGTTCTGCTTTGCTTCAGGCATACATAGAAAATGGCATACCAGAGAGTCCTGAAATGGTGGTTGCGCTGATGCAGAAGGTATGAAAGTTTGTCTTGTGGCTTGGATCGCAATGCATTTCGTTTGTTCCCTGAGTTGATGTAGTAGCATTGGTAGGTTCAAGAATTTATACTGTTTTCTTGTTACTCAGGCCACAATAAATGTGGGTGGACACTTGCTAAGTGCAACGACAATAGAACATGGCATTTTAAGACTTCCTTATCACTACAAATTTGTAAGCATGTTCATTTTAATTATTATTCAGAGTTCTTTTCATTTCAAGTCTAGCTTTTCTTGGGTGGGAATTTTAGAAATTGCGAAGCTTATTACAGCCAAATCCTAAACAGACAACATTATCAAAGGGAGGGAAAAATCATGAAACTTATGGACTAGAATTGTCAGAGCCCCTGGTGACATTTGCTCTATCCTGTGGAACTTGGTCCTCTCCTGCTGTAAGTTGATACCTACTTTACATTGAATATTTCTCATCTACTATAAGCAGTGCATAATGATAAACCCGTTACTCTTGTTAATGTACTTGATTTTAAACTTCTGCTTTTATTGCACTCAATAAATTCAATAATTTCGTGATTTGCAGTGTCTTGTTGCTGATTTTCTCAATTGCAGGTGAGAATTTACACAGCATCTCAGGTTGAGAACGAACTTGAAATGGCCAAAAAGGAATACTTACAGGCTGCAGTTGGAATTTCGACATCAAAGTTCCTTATCCCGAAGTTGCTGGATTGGTATTTACTGGACTTTGCAAAAGACTTGGAATCATTGCTGGATTGGATTTGCCTCCAATTACCAAGTGATGTGGGGAAAGAAGCCATTAAGCTCATTGAGGAAAGAAAAACCGAGCCCCTCTCACAATTTGTACAGATTATGACACATGAGTTCAATTTTAGATACTTGTTGTGTACATAGTTTTGCTTCTGTTTTCTGTAAGGTTTTATTGGTTCTGTGGATACAATTAGTGAACAGCTCTAGATCATACATGTGAGAATAATGTAAATGCCATTTGTTATTTTCTCACTTCGAAAGATTTCCTTAAATGCCTTCTTATTATGTTAGTTTCAAGATAAGTCTCTAAATAATAAAATAAAATAAAATGTTTTTGATAAAGATATAATTTAGACCAACCATATAATGATTACATTGTATTTTAATAGTAATATGTAGACATTTATTTGAAATAAAAGAAAACGTGGAAGTTAAAAACGAGAGCTAGATTGCTCCATAATTTCAAAATGAATTGCAAATATTGGGTAGTTCAGCCCAAAGGTAAGTGGGCTGACATGTATGATATGCAAAAAAATATTATAAAAAGGGGGTGCAGGAAGAAATGGTCAAATCAAAGTCTTTACAAGGCCTCATTTAAATTGTGAATTGGACTAGTGAAAGCCCAAATCAATCAGGCCGACAACAACGTCAGAAAAAACAATTGAGTTTGAACTATAAGTTAACTATATCAATTCTACAAGGAAGGGTCACTGGAGGGGTGTCTTAAGGCAAATTACATCCTTCAATTTTCGAAGAAATGTAAATTAATTATTATTTAATTTAAATTCACTGTATATATATATATATATATATATATTTTTTTTGTGAAATGATATTTAACATTTAATAGTAATATATCTCTTGGAGGTGGTAAGCCATTATAACGTAGTTTTACTCTATACGATTCTCATTCTCATTCTTAATTTTCTTCTTTCTTAATCTAACTATTACTATTAATGTTATGACTGTAATGTTTTATTTAAATAATATAAAAATAAAATAAAAGAGAGTGAAAAAGAAAAAAATAATTACAGTAAAAAATAATGTTAAAAACTAGAATAATTAAACTCCATATATATATATTTTATAGTAATATAACTATGTTCCATCTTGATCTATAAGTGACACACAAACGTGGCTTTCCTTTATGTTACTCACCTTTTCTATAAAATAATGTTCATAATTTGTTAAAAGATAAGTTGCTTTTAAGGAACCATTTATTTGAAATGAGTTCCAAAGAAAGCAATTAAAAATATAAAGACAATTGGTCTATTCTCATACTATAATTAAAGTTTAAATTTGGAGAGTGATGCTTTCCGTCTCGAGTCTCTACACTCTCAATTAAATATTATCAATATTCTTTCTTTTGTACTTTTGATGTGTGCAATTCTTCTTCTATGCCACAGTTTGTCAGAAAACAATTACTTCAACTGTCTAAAACTACCAATTTTATCATTATTTGTGTATTTAATCCTTTTTTATCATTTTAGCTTTTTCATTATTTCTCTTTTTATTTCATATATAAACTTTTAATAATTTTTAGAAGAAATTATCAATACTTACAAACAACCTTGTATCGTTATTACTTAAGCATAATTTATATATTTAATATAAATTTCTATTAAGTTATATTTATTTATTAAAAATAAAGCTTAATTATTATACGATTATGTAAAGAGATTTTATGATCTCAACCAATAAATATGTTAAGGATGACTCTTTTCGAGGTAGATATGATAAAAAATCAATCAAATCACCATACGTGATAATTTATAATCAATCAGCATAAAATTATTGGAACCATCATTGCATATACTATTTTCTTTTAGAAAATATCTATTACATAAAATCAAATATTTACCATGTATTATACGTATATTATAATTCCATAATTTTAAAATTAAATTTGTTATCGAACTAGCTAAGACACGTGTCCAAGGTTAATAATTTAAAAAAAATATAATATCATAATTTTATGATACTAAAAACTAAAATAAAATATAAATTTATATTTAATAATAATTAATAGATATAGAATAAAAAGAAAATCAACAACATTTTAGGTTGGTATTTATTTAGTTTTAAAATATTAAAATTGGAATTTGACAATCGTGCTAAAACCCTAATTTACATTTGAGGAAGATTTTCTAATAGTTTGTAAGAGAAATCTTCATTTGTGGACGAAATGATATTCAGTTTTTCCGGTTTATTCAAATAGAAACGCATTCGCGATAAGTACAAATGATGAATTATATGATTTCCTAAAGCGTCGTTGATTGGGAATGAATTATATAACTCGTGCTTACTTTGGTGCACTATTCTCAGTGTCGTTGAAATTTGAACCCTTTTACATTTTTGTACTTCAATATTTTGCATTGAAAGGAAAGTTTAATTTGGATCTTGATGAAACTGTGCCCGATACGTGATTGTGACTGGTTTTTTGGCAAGCTGTTACAGTCAAATCTGAGATGCAGCATTTCCCACCAAAGCTTCTCGCTTTCTCCAGAAAGTGTATTTTCTGGTAAAATGTTAGTGTTATGTGTCTACCTTCCCCCAATGATAAAAACAGGCAATTCAATCTCAGATAATACAAACCAGATACTAAAAAATTAAAAAAAGAAAAAAAGAAAGTTGTGTACAATCATGAATCCCATCAACACCCCAATAATTGAAAGGCAATCGAGGGTTGGAGTGTGATTTGAGAATAATTAATGTCAAAGTTTTGGCCTAACTGGATGTTTCACTTGGAAAGAAAAACGAAGGGAAGTGCAAGGCAGAGAATAAACATCGCGTTGTTTGGTCCAAGTAAGGACATAGTTACAACAATGTGGCTGGTAATCAGTCACTGCTCTGAAACAGTTTACAACAAAAATTTGCAGTGTTGTAGGTCCATTCAATCAATTCCATGTCATAGCTGGCTTCAATTCTTTCTTGGACACATTCGAAATCCACTTGATACACACCCTTCTCAATCCTGATTAGATATGTGAACTTAATAAACATTTTTATTTATTTATTTATGAGAGTGGAATGCAATGAAACAGAAGCACATGAGGGGCAGAAAAATTAGGAATGCCGAAATCACGAAGCAATGCGCCATACGTAAAAGGAACTTTAATGCATACTTTGTCAACCTCTCATGGTACCAGCCTGATACCGACGTTGCTTCTTCTTTTTTCATTACTCTCGTGGAAGGTCCCATTTTGTTCATTTTTAACATTAACATTAATGTTTTTTATGCGCCACTTTCTTCTCCCATCTTGCTCTTTACCCGATTTGTGTCCTATCCTCTCTCTTTCCCCTTTTTGATATCATGCCATGCACACTACACATGAAGCTAGAGTTTCTGGTATTACATTGAACCAAAACGTAAGAATACATTCAGTGATCCCGGACCATGTGTGTGCAAAAAGCACGAGCGTGGGATGGAAAATAATAGGAATTCATAAAGGCATGAAAGGAAAGAAAAGAAGAAAAGAGTGGTTTTGGTACAACCGGGCCTGTTGATAATTTCTACTGCCTAAAACGCCTTTGTCGAATATGACCTATGGTCTGACACATTAAAATAAAAAAAAGGGTGGAAGGAAAGAGAGAGTCACTAAGAAGCAAAAGCAAATTTTCATGTACGCACAGCAAAATTGTTAGGGAAAGGACGCTCTTCATCTCAATAATTACTACTCAAAGCTTTCAGAAAGCAAAAAAGGCAATTGACGTTGATACTCCAAGTAATGATCAGAGAGGCACATGCCACTCCAACATTACCACAACACAACCCTCTTTTCTTTTCTTTTTTTTTCTTTTTTTCTCAAGTCTTTCGTGGTCCACCCTGCCCTTATCTTATCACCTTCAACCCCCTATCAATTCACAAACTTGGTCACATCAACCTTTAATCTCACTCGGTTTTTCCCTCACTCAAGCAAGTCTAAAGTAACCTCCTCACTTGCCACTATAAAGATTCCATGACCTAACCCTCTTTAACACCTTATTAGCACTTAACTCACCTTCACCCTTTTCTTCTCTATATCATATTTAGTGTGGTAGATAATAGCATGCTATAATGCCATCGGTGCATTCTAGCCCGTGTTACCCGATGGAAAACCCGGCTTTGGCATCTTTACTCCGTCACACGACGGGGGAGAGTAAGCGTAGCAGCAAATTCTCCGGCGGAGGAGGGCTTTTGAAAATGTTCAAGTTGTTTCCCATGTTGACTTCCGGATGCAAAATGGTGGCTCTCCTCGGAAGACCTCGGAAAATGCTAAAGGACAGTGCGACAACCGGCACCATCTTCGGTTACCGGAAGGGGAGGGTGAGTCTGGCCATACAAGAGGACACGCGTCAGATGCCCATTTTTCTGATCGAGCTTCCCATGCTGGCCAGTGCTCTGAACAAGGAAATGGCGTCCGACATCATGAGGATTGCGTTGGAGAGCGAGACGAAGAGCAGCAAGAAGAAGCTGATGGAAGAGTTCGTGTGGGCGGTGTATTGCAATGGCAGAAAGGTGGGGTACTCCATCAGGCGGAAACAGATGAGCGACGATGAGCTCCACGTGATGCAGCATTTGAGAGGGGTCTCCATGGGAGCAGGGGTGCTCCCCACCGCATCGGATCATAAAGATTGCGACGGTGAAATGACGTACATGAGAGCAAGGTTTGAGAGGGTGGTTGGGTCTAAGGATTCAGAGGCTTTGTACATGATAAACCCAGATGGGGCTCAAGGCCCCGAGTTGAGTATCTTCTTTGTTAGACCTCATTAGATTTCATCATTTCCGTATATACACCATCATCATCACCATCATATATTTATCTATCATTGTTACTCTAAGTTACCCTGTAAGCTCCATCTTTTTCAAATCATTCAACAACATAACATGCCTTCTTCTTTTTCTCATCATTCTCAACCTATACTCGCCTAGCTTTAGCTTCCATTCCCCAGAAACTTTAAACCACAGATTTGGAATTATTTATATTTCTGATCAACTTTTTTTTCTTAATATGTTCCGAGTTATCTCTACACTTTCTTCTGTGAATGTCTCTCTAATCATCCCCTTTGTCCATTAGTATATTAGAAAAGCTTCGAAGGATTTGGGCGGCCAAAAAAAGTCTGTACTGGGGAGAAAAAACTAGGTCGCTTTTTGGCTGGGACCAAATAAGAAAGTTACTTTCTGCTAAACATTTTCAGAGAAAAATAATGCATGCCCCGCCACCACAAGAATAACATACCAAGTAATAAATATACACGTGCAGTTATTTTTTAACATTTTTACTTTTGGTCACTTTTAACGATTTGTCTCTTATTCGATAAAGCTATCCACTAATGAATATAGTAATAAATATGGTATTATTACAGTTGTGTGTTCATATGGTTGCAGAGAATCTAAGAGAAGTTGCACCAATTATTTATTCAATATTATTTTTTTGCCAAGCACATGAGCTATAAAAAGCAAATCACTTTACCTAATAGATTTCTTTTTATATTTTGTATTTTATTCTCTTTACAGATTATAACTGATATGTTATCTTTGTTTCTGCGTTGTAAATATTCGTCTGTTTTAATCTTGCGATTATTTCTTCCAAATTGTTAAAACATTTTATATATCGAAACTAAAAAAAATTACGTTAAATATGTGTTAAAAAGGTTTCTTTAATAATATAGATTTTATAAGATTTGTAGGTCATGACTGACAGTTGCTAACTTAGATATTTGTCAGCAGCATGTCCTTTTCCCCGCTTATACTTAGAGGCCAAACAAATATATATAATTAAAGACCTTTAATCTTACTTTATTATCTTAACTTTTTGTTTAATTTTAAAAAATTGCTTTAATTTGATGTTTTTGCTAAGCTGCATTATGTCAATTATTATCTACTTCTGCTATCATTGAAACTAATACCTTATATATTAAATTGTAATAAAAAAAAGATAGAAGTCAAGATGAAACATAAATTAAAGTTAAATAATATTGATCAAAAAATTATTTTGCGCTTTCATAATAATTTTTAAAATGTTCAGTAGTATGTTTTCCTAAATTGTTCTTTTTTCATTTATTGAACCATGGTGTATGTACCCTAGGTTTAGATTATTCCAACACAATTTGAGTACTGCCACATGAAAACATAGGTCACATCTAAAGTTTCAATCGCATTTTGTTTAGATTGGTAGAATTATCCTAGTTTTGTGTTATTAGGGTGATACTTGCGATTTAAGATAGGAAGTGTGTTTTGAGAATTGTTGGAAAAAATAGAAAAGAAATTGATATATATAGAATTAATGAATGATGTCATTATCTTACAACTCAACAAGAGTGATTATTGATGGGGACAGAGGTAGGTTTGAGGTATTTGATGTTTACTCTGAATCCAACAATCACACAGTATTCACAAAATAGAGGCTGAGTTTGTTTAGATGGATGAAGAGTAATATATATATATATATATATATATATATATATATATATATATATATATGTATATGTCTTTTGTCTATTTCATGCCTCATCATACTTGAACTCTGTTTCTGCTTTTGCTTTAAGTTTCATAGAAATTTCCTTTAATTATATTAAACTTATTTGAACTTAACAAATTTCTGGAAAAATAAATCTTCAGAAAAATGTGAATAATTAATACGCGTATAGTACGAGTCCATTATTTATTGTATTTTTTTTATTTTTTTATGTGCTATCATAATTAATTTTGACTCTCCTCCATATTAATTAAAATAAAAATAAGAGCATAATTCAAAAACAAAATCTTGAAATTTTAAAAATGATAAATGTAAAGAAACAATGTTTTTATTTAAAATTGATAATTTATAAAGCAGCGTAAGGAATGGCATTTTAAAAAAAATATATTAATAAAATATTATCTTCATTTTTTAATATCATTTAAGGTGATATTGAAATAATCGAGAAAAAAAAAATACCATTTTTTTATATTTAATCAAACAGTTGTACTGTTTTCAATTGTGCCCATCTTCTCTCTATCTAACATGATAAACAAAAATGCATTTGTAATTGTTTAATGTAAGGACTAAGGGTATAAAAAAAAAAAAAAAAAAAGCAAATACATTATTGAAATTCTAAAAGACAAATAAAAAAATTATATGATTGTGGAAGACTTGGGTTGTGTTTAGAAAACCATTAAAACTTCATTTTCAATGGACAGATTACTCTGTCAACACTTTTTAATGCGTATCGCGTTGGATTAGAGTTAGATTGCACATAACTCCAACATAAACACACCCACCTCACAAATTCCGTTTAAAATTGTTAGCTAAAATATTTCAAGTATCATTGCGTATTTAAAGTCAATTCACTAAAAATATAATTGTATATTTTTTTGTCTATTTAATGAGAAAGAATTTAAAAAATATGAAAATGAGTTAAGTAAATTATTCATGTTAAAAAATATATAAATAGTTCTAAAATTTAATACTTTATTGCATTTGTAATAATTGTACGGATTTTGATTTTTTTCTGGAATTTTTTACTATTTTTACACTGTGTCTTTATAATATACTGATTACATAAGGTTTTTAAAATATATTAAAAACATATTTAAAATATTAAGACAATATACTTTTTAATATTCATAAGAGAAAACAAAAAATAAAAATAACGGTAGAAAGAATCTAGACTCTAATTTTATTAACGTGAACGTTATATACAATATAAATTATAAGATTCTTTCTATTAATGAACTATGTTGTGAAAACTAATTCTTTCACTGTATTTGAATCGATTAATATCATATTTTCTTTCATTTTCTCTTCACGTGGTGAGATTAATTCACAAGAAATATCTCTAACCTTAGTGCTGCTGTTCATAATTTCAAAGTGATACCTAACATAACTTAGGTATACCAAAAATATGTTGATTGTTGGGTGCATTACATTATTAAAGACGACGTTAAATTTTGAATTTCGAAACAAATGTAGTTATTAAGAAGACTTCTTAGTATAAAAGGTCCATATCCGTATGAATACTCTGGTAACACAATCTTGAATATAATGACAATAATTTAAACATGAGACAGATGAAATTTCATTTTCGTTTTCTTTACATTTCCCATGAAAAACAGGAGTAAGATTACACCAAGATTAACAATGAGAAAAATGTTACTTTAACAATTTAATTTCAGCTTTGGGGTAAATACAATAGGAGGGATTTCATGCATACAGATAAATCATAGTCATTTTGAAAGCCGAAAGCAAAAAAAAGGCCATAGGCATGCTTCGGAAATTTTGAGATTGCATTTGTTCCAATGAATGGGCCGAGACAACATTACACGGACAATATTTAAAGCCCATATTACCAGGGCCGAAACTTAACAGGTCTGAAATTGGGTCCAAACGAGCCTTGTTATTCTTCACAACATAACATTTATCTTTTACTCCAAAAGGAGAAAAAGTTTGGATAAAGAATTGGTAAGATTGGATCAAAGTCGCGTTAAGTCTAGTTAGTTAAACACAACTTGTATTTAGCACATTCAACATATTTAATAAAAAAAGCTGTCAATAGTTTTATATAAAAGCATTATTTACATGAATCTCACTAACATGAGTATATTTTTTACTTGGAAGTTGTTTCAACGAGTTATGACATAAAAGTTTATATAAGTTATTATCGAACTTAATTCTTAAACAACGACAAATTGAAGTAATTTAGATATTCTTTTCAAATTTTTTCACACAAAAAATATCACAATATTTATGAGTCAAAGAAAGCGAACGCGCGAAGATTCAAGACTTAGCCGAGCGTTAGCGAAGCTAGATTCTCATAACGAGGCGCTTCGAGTTAGCGAAGCGCTGTAGAAATAGCTTAGTAGCCACATTAGTAGCGTTTGGGATGATTTTAGGCGCGGCGTATTCCCTTTGGGTGTATAATCGTGTGGTTTCTGAAAATTTAAAAGCCGATTTCAAATTAAAAATTATTTCTGACTAATCTCATTTGGTAATCCGTTAACGCATATTTTTAAGATAAAATATAACATAATCAAGAAAAACTTCAAAAATAATCTTACACTGATTTATAATATTATTATTAACAATAATAATAATAATGATCATAATAAAAAATAATAATATGTTATAGGATTTATAATTAAGCTCGGAAAATATGAAGAATTGTTGATAATTTGTGATCAAGATTACATTATATTTCTGTAGGAAGGAGGGGAAGCATGACACCATTGTTTAATTGAAACTGAGAATGAAAGAAAGAAAAAATTATATATATATATATATATATATATATATATATATATATATATATATATATATATATATATATATATTTGGTTAATTTTAGTCCTTGAACAATTATGATAAAGCTCAATCTCTCTAATGTCATGTCATTGTATTTAGTTTTTCCTATCCAATATCACCTTCAATTTCTCAATTTCAATTTAATGCAACAAACACGAATGGATATATATGGCGTATGAACACATGTTTTACGAGTTTTACACAGTACAAGTTATTTTCTTTGTAAAATTGTTAGAAACTATTTCATCAAAGTGAACTTGAAAATTAAAAACACAAAAAATACAATGTAAGCCATTTTAAACGCTCAATTATTGATTGATTTTCAATACTACTTTATGTTAAATACCTTACTCAACCTAACGCAACCTCAATATTAGTTTGGATGAATTATATTCATAATTTAAAAGTAAAAGAATAAATTGGGCATAATGTTAGAAAAATAATGAAAGTGGACCTACGAGAATAGAGAAGAGGACAATTGGTATTTGGATTAGCAGTTAGCACACGCGGAAGAAAGGAAGTGGGCCCGGTTCTACCGGCAAATGGGTTGGAAGGGGACACACCCGGGCCCATTTAAATCCGCATCAAACATTCATGCTCTAATTTCAGGTCCCACTTAGCAACTGCCTCTCTATCCGTTCATGTACCCTACCAAAAACTATTCTGCTTCCACCTCACCCGCCCCGCCCCGACCCGACCCGCATAAACGAATCATAAAAACACTAGTCAACACGATTCAAATTTCTAAACCTTAGTTTAAGATGAAAAAAAAAAAACCTCCTTTATATAAAAAAAAATGTTATTGACCTAATTATTCATTCTACATGCTTTTTTTTTTTTTACTTTTTACACCGTCATAAAATTTGCAAATTGTTTTTTTTTTTCTTTCGCTTTTCTGATCTTTCTTCCCAAGGTCAAACAAAACATAATTGACAACATGGGGAGAGAGATTTTTGTCCCGTCATAATCTTGGCTCTCCAAAACTGGACGGAAAAAACATGAGAAAAAAAGAAGACTTTCCGTAATCTAAAAATCTTGACTTTTCATTTTCACGTGTTTCTTCTTTTTTATTTTTGAGGTATTTACGTCATTTACACACATACATGTATAATTACGCATTAGAGCTTCTTCTTCTTTTTTCAACCTTCCCTACATAACAACTTAAAAATATATGTTATTTATTCCTTTATTACGTCTTATTTGTGATTTGTATTCCTAAATGAAAGACAGGGTAAAGGAGAGTAGGAATATGCGTTTTTTTATTTAATTTTTTTTAATGTGGTCCTTGAGCAGTTATAATTGGAATGTAACGGAAGAGGAAGAAGTCGGTGCCTTAGAGTTTGGTGCCAGCTGTTTTTATCAACTGCCCAACTGCTTCCCTTGTTTAGGATGACAACACTCTAAAACCAATTTATTTTTGCCACGTGGGCGGCTACTGTCTCATCATTCCTCTCCTTCCTCCAAAAATAACTCTACTTTCAAGCACTTGCTTTTCTCAATTTCTCTTTTTTCCTTTTATTTATTCACCGAACACCTTCTCCCACCTTTTTTAATATAAGCTTTATATTTTTCTATAGTCTGTCTACTTACAAAAATAACTTCAAGTTTATTAAAAACATTTGTCACATCAAATGTACAAACTCGCTACTTTTTTTTTAATGATTTGTTGAAAACGTCATGCAATAATTAGGTAGTATATCTATTTAAAACAATTTAAAACACACACAGACAAAAAAAAAGTTAGAATTAATGCTGCATTTTTTTATTTTAAAATTTGCTTCGTCCATCTTCTTTGTTTTTGCACTTAAAAATGTTAACTAAGCTACATTTTTATGTTTAGATAACTTACACGTCAACGGGGAGACCGTTAACGAAATGAAATAAAATAAGATAAATACCAACTATGTTTAAAAGTAGTAATCTTGATATAGGAACTTACCAACAAAAGTTTAAAAGTAACGATAAATACAAATATGAAACGATGCTTACATAATATTTTTTTTTGTTTTACTTTATTTCGAGTAATAATAATATAATACACTTTGAATTTACATTTTGTACTTATAATATAATAGTGTATCTTTTTTATTTAGTGACTGTATATAAAGGACGAAATTAGAAACATGTTATAATTTGAACGTAAAAGAAGTAGTAGAATGCGATAAAAAGAAATGATGTAATGGCGAAAGAGAATGTCACGTGAATATGAAGGTCTGGCGCGTCGTGTAGTCATAGGACAACAAATTAAGGTTGTGGTATTGAGAATTCCGTTAAATATTAAGTAAGTAGTTCACATTGAAGGTAGGATTGAGATGAGAATAAATAAGACATAAACATAAATCTGGAGTGAATGATCGAGAAAATTGAGAAAAGTGTGTGGTGCAACTGGATTAACTGTGAGAGTAAGTAACTGGGTGGGTTGATAGAAGGTGTGGAAAAGGTGGGGTCAGAGGCGAAAAAGTCAAAGGGATTGAATTTGAATCACGTGAGATTCTTACAGGCTGGAGTGGGGCCTTCCTACGTGGAGGAAGTTGAAGTGTTTTATTTTATATGATTTTGGTTAAAAATATGAGAACCAAGATTTTATTATATACACGGTCACTCATTGGTGCACACCACTTTGAGTCGTTTACTTGGTTGGTTATAGATAGAGATGAATTTTGTGTTTCACATTACAGCTGTATCTGTATGTCCCTCACCCAAACAAAAAATAGTCAAAAAAGGTTTCGGACCCCACTTCCTCTCTCCTTTTTAGTAATCTTTCTATTTTACTACTACCATTTCTTTACATTAAAAAAAAAACGTTTCTTGTGTGCTAAACAGCTCAACTTTTTCTGTCATCTCATGTTTTAAACGCACCCAATTAACAACTACTTCTATCCCTAAACCCCAATCAACAACCACTTCCACCCCTAAACCTAATATTCTATCACACTTCAATTTTTCAGTACGATAGTCACTTTTAAATCCAACCCTTTTTTTTTTTATCTTTTTATTTCCTAGCTCACTGTGTCTACCCCCTACTCAAACCCGCACTCGAGGGAGGGAACAAACAACACACATAAATGGAAATAAATAAATAAACTAATATTTTAACATTAATGCAATTAACTACTTTAATTTTGTTTATATTTTATATTTTCTTACTCTTATTATTTTATATCATACTGACTAATTAAAAAGGAAGAATTTTATGGTAGATTATATCAACAAATCTAGAAAATGTATCAGCAAAATTATAATTTTATGTGCCTGAATAAAAAATATTTTTGATTTCTGAAGTTGTGTCTTGGTAGCATTGGTCGGTCGTTTCTTCTTCCTAATTTATGTCCAAAGTATTTATATACTCTCTCCATCTCATTCAAGTTAATGCATCCCGGTAATCAACTTGAGATTTTCAAGATTATCTTTACACAGTTGATAAAACTAAACTTTAGAAAGTAAGAAGACATTATAATTTATAATTTTCTGAGCTAAAAAGCACATAACAAGAGATATTTTTGTAAAATAATAAGAAATAAAAGAGATAATGGGGATTGAATATCCTAAAAAAGAATTAGGTTGGAGTAGAAGATGTGATAAATTTGTTTAGAAAAGAAAGTAAAAGAAATGAAAATAGAAAAGTAAAAACATTTGAGTTGGTAAATGGAGAAGACATTTGTTTAGATTTTGGTTTGTGGTTTAAGAAAGAAGGCTAAAGATGAGAGAAAGAGTAGAGTGTCTCTGTACAGCTGTTTGATAATGAGTATTATGTATATAAATTTGGAGTGAATAAAAAATGATAGAATATGTTTGTTAATGTAACCTGAGGATGCCTAAATAGAGGCTAACTGTTATGAATAAGAAAGCGCCAAATGAGTAAGGAGAAGTTGACAGAATAATAAAAAAGGTGGAAGTAGTAATAAAGAAATGGAAAATGAAGGTGGTGAGGAAATTTCAAAGAGGAGAAAATGGTCAAAGAAAGAGTATAGATATGAAAACAAATCGCATCTCAAGAGTCATAGTAGTTAGACCCTCACACCCACCAACTATACAAAACCCCACTTTCCTGGAAGTACCCTTTCCCTCTACATTCTACATTCTACATCTTCCGTTGCTGCATGCACCTTTTCACTCTCTCACTATATAAACATAACCGACCCAACAACAACACCCCCTCATTTCTCCCTCTGCAACATGGAAGCTATCAACACAACCTCCTCCACCACCACCTCTTCTTCCTCCGACTCTTCCTCTTCCGACTCCAACCACAACAACCCCCACAGAATCAAAGGCCCGTGGAGCGCCGAGGAGGATCGGATCCTCACCCGCCTCGTCGACCGCTACGGACCCCGCAACTGGTCCCTCATCAGCCGCTACATTAAGGGTAGGTCTGGCAAGTCCTGCCGCCTGCGCTGGTGCAACCAGCTCAGCCCCACCGTCGAGCACCGCCCCTTCTCCCCCCAGGAGGACGAGACCATCATCGCCGCCCACGCCCAGTACGGAAACAGGTGGGCCACCATTGCCCGTTTGCTGCCGGGCCGAACCGATAACGCCGTTAAGAACCACTGGAACTCCACGCTCAAGCGCAGAGCCAAGGCTTTTCTTGACACTAATGTTAGTAAGGCCAACAACGAGGGAGCCACTTCTTCTACTCCCTCTCGCTCCTTCCAGGATGACCCGTTGACCGCGTTGACCCTCGCTCCCCCCGGTATCTCTGGCGCCCCCGTGGCCGAGGACACCGTGCTGGATCACCGGGTATCGCCGGAGAGTGCGCCGGCGGGGTTTTGGGATATGATGAGAGATGTGATCGCCAGGGAAGTGAGGGAATATGTGTCTTCCAATTTCTCTGATAACCCCAACTTTCATTAAATGAATCATAATTGTTTTTGTCTCTTTCTCTTTCGAGTATATTATTGAGCAATTTCATTTTACGGATCAGGGAATTAAATTTAAACCCTTCTGCCTTCTGGCTTCAGCTGTTAACTTAACACCAGTTTTCTCTTCCGCTTTAAAGTACTTTTTTTTAGTTGCATTTGTTTTTGGTAGAGGAACTGAAGAGGGAGGAATGAACTACAGAGTCCAAATAAAAACAAGAAAAAGTACATATGATAATATACATATATATATTAACGTTGTGTTAACGACATATCTTTTTTTGTGTTTGATAATTGATATACATTTAGTCTCATTCACACTGGTACACAGATGTTTTAGGGAATTCCACTTCACGGGGGAGATAACTCATAAATGATAAATGAAAGGCAAATGCGTGTATTATCCCAGAATAAAATATAAAAGGAGCAGAATCTGGATTTGTCGTTATCGATACACGCTTTCTATTTTCATAACTTGTAATTCTTCTTGTTCCTATTCGAATTAATGAAAAGGCTCGTCTTTTACTAACATTCTGAACGCAAGCTACTCATGGCATTGTGCTGCTGTCATTTACGAGTTTGTTACACACAATTCAAAATAGAAAAAATAGAAAATCGGGAGAATCAGATTATATATCCTACTTCCTATTTCCCCAAACCAAATATCCTACTTCCTATTTTTAGATACATACCTATAACTCACAATGCCATTTAATTCGTAACATATAAAGTAAATAAAAGTATTAAATATTTGAAATCAATACTTTAAACTCATCACTATCCTTATTAAGAAACTGATTCAAGTTTCAATGACTTAATCGCGATTGAAATACTATTCAATACGATTTCATAATTTTTTTTGGTTTGGGTACAAGTTTTTCTATTTCCGAATTTGATTTCGGTGATTTTGTTCGATCTTTATTCTATACATGTAAAATAAAGACAAACACACTTGATGCACCGAAAATAATAATAATAAAAAACAGATGTTAATGAACTAAGTACGTGACTTTTTCCACTGAATTTGCTCCCAAATTTTTATACGTCTTCATTTATGTTTTGTGTGCCGTTTCCATAATTTTATAGTTTTTCATAGATTTTAAGTTATAATGAACAGTGAGTTCTTGGCTTTTGAAAATAAAAAAAAGAAAACAAAATACTCAGATGAGTAATAAGCTTATGAATATTTTACTACCCCTTCACTTCATATTTGCGCATGATTTAACGTATTAAATTTGAAATAAAAATAATACTACACTTTTGGTCTTATTTAATTGTTGATTATAACATTTTTTTAATGAAAAACATTTTTCAACTGAATGTCCCAGATTTTCAAAATGCAGATATGTCAATAGGTAACAAATTTTTTTTTTTTTAATTATCAAAGTCACCTTTTTTGGGCGCCACCTGGCAGAGAGCCCAGGTAACCCTTTGTAAGAAAAAGATGCAATTTTGAAGATGAGTAAATGATAAAGACACACTAAAAGAAAAAGATGAAATTTTGAGATGAGTAAATGATAAACACAGACTAATGGTTCATTAGTAACCAATTTTAATGATTAAAAGTTGTTAGTTACTATAATTATTAATTTAAATTCAAGTTTATAAAGTAAAAAAATTATTGGTTACTAAAACAGTTACTATTATGAATAAAAAATTATAATTGGTTACTGAATTGGTTTTTAAGATTAGATACCATAGTTTTGGCTACCAAAGAAAACTGGTTACTAAAATTTAGCTACCTAAGTTTTGGCTACCAAAATAACTTAGTTACTAAATTGCTCTCTAATTAATTAGTGACAAATTTAGTAACCAATTATAATTTTTTATTTATATTAGTGACTATTTTAGTAACTAATAAATTCTAATTTTGTAAATTGGTATCTAAATTGGTCACTATAGTGACTAACAACTTTTAGTCACTAAAATTGGTTACTAATAAAACATTTTCTTGTAGTGACATCAGAGAGAAAACGACAACTACATTACAATTTGAGTGTCGTTTTAATTAGGGAGGAATAAAAAGACCTTATCTTTTGGCGTTTTGGTTTAGAAAAAATGTACAAAACACTACAAATATAAAATAAATAGGTTGAGAAAACAAAAATAACTAATATTAAACTAAATATTTAATTATTTGGTAAAATAAAAATAAATAAGGAATAACATAATGTTATTATACTGTCCAGGACGAGTTGGGCAGGGACTCAAGAATTGCGGCAACATGTTTAAAATGTGATGCATCATCCAAATTGGATTTGAAGGTACAAAGGCCGTATAAAAAATGTAATTTGTACGGTGTATTATACAATTGAAAGTAAATGAAAAAGAAAAAAAAATCTAAAATCATATCTTAATTTAAGTTATCATACTTTTCTTCAATTTTTTTTAAGTACAATAGTTTTTGTCTCTCTTGTATTCAAAATGTAACCCAACTTTTCATATTTTAAAACAGCACTACAAAAAATTATTTCATTATAATGATAAAAAAATTATATATGTGACTATAGAAAAAATATTTTAGATATGATTCAATGAATAATATCTGCAAATATTTTTGTGATATAAATTCAATGAATAAGGAGTTTTTTATTGTCATGAATGTTATGATCGTAAGAAAAATAGATAAAGTTGAAAAAAAAAAACGTTTAAAACGCAGCAGACTATGGTAATAGGGCGAGTGGTTTAACTTCCAGCTCAAGACTCCTTCAACTCCCTCACACTCACACATGGTTTAATATCCATATCATATCACATGCTCTGCACTCCTATTTTATTATCATCCATAAAACGTTAATTTACAATATATAGAATATTCAGTTTTTTATTCCTTTTGTGGGACTTCCATTAATTCAGATGTCACCAACTTCCCTCACTTATCTAATATATGATATTCCAAAACTAGGTAGAATGATGAACCTAATTATGATGAGTTGCTTTGTGAGCAATACGTAAATCACGAATCTACCATCAAATCTTAATCTTCTTCATAACGCGTAAATCTCATCATGAAATCAAGCGTTCCGCTGCTTTCAAGGAGGGATACTTATCGCGTCTTTCACTGCCTAACTATAACTTTCTTTTTCTTTAACCTTATATAACCTACATTTTACAAATTAATTCCACTTAAAATAGGGTTGGATAAATTAAAGCAATGCATGCTGGAATGTAACATGTGTCACAAATAAACGTCACTCACAATTTTGCTTCTCTTTTAAGTATTTTAAAATATTTATATAATATATTTTCTAGGATTTAGGGTATAGCTTTCATAATTGTTTTATTTTGACTATAAAAAAGGCTGCTAAAGTTTAATATTGTTTGACATTTTATTCATGTACTGGTATGGGACTATATTCGTTCGATCCATTAAAGATTCAATATTTGTATTGAATATTAAATTCATAAGTTTAAGTAAAATGTTGCTATCAATTGTGTATATTTACGTGAAATGGACTTGGCCAAGAATGTGTTTGTGGCATTGTTAGGACTAGAATTGAATAATATAAATATATATAGAATTGTGCGACAATCGAAGGTCAATATTTTATTTTTCACCTCTGTGTTTTATACGATGTTCTGAAAGAAAATATAAAAAGTAAGTATATTATTTTATACAAGATTGAAAATGTTATTTTTTAGTATAAACATGAAAACGTTGATTAAACATCAGAAAAAGTAGAATTAGAAGAATATTTATTTGGGCCTATGTTGTTTGCTAAAAGAGGGTAAGACCAAACAAAAAAGAATGGGCCGAAGGAAACTATCACGGGCTTTCAACGTATAGCCCTGAAGACAGATGATGCTTACCAAATGCAGTTTTATTTCATTAAGAAAAGAAGACAGAACACAAGATGAGATGTGAAATGATAGAAGAAAGAGAAACATAAAGTGAAATGGAAATTATTGAATTTGGGCTAAGAAGGGGTAGAGCGTGTTGATGGAACAGCGATGAACTTGGTGAGACCAGCGAGACAGTCATAAGAGTTGCCTTCTGCAGAGGCAAAGTAATATGGCTTCGACTCGTTTAATGCAACCTTAAACCCTTCGTCATCGCCTTCACTTGCGTTCCCCAACACCTTTGCTCCTCGGAATTCGCACGTTATGTAGCTCCACAAGTTCGGGAGCAAGTACACGCTCTGCGTAACCGTCGAATTTCCTGGTGGGGGATACTTGAACACTTCACCGCCCAAAAAATTCAACTCATCAATCAATCCATAACATAACTATATTTAAAGCAGAAATAATATGGTTAACTGAGAAATTAAATGCACACAAATTGGATTTTTAATTTTTGACTTACCCAGTGTGTCGTTTATGTGGAAGGGGCTGTTTTGAATGGCCCATTGCGTGTAGTTAGTGCCTGCACGCCAACCTTGGGAGTCTCCGACCAAAATGGTTCTGGGCTTTGTCCCCTCTGCCATGGTCGAAAGAACAAGGAAGAGAAATACACCTTGTGCCAACATTCTAATGCTGCTGAAATCCATGTTCTTCTCTGTGTCTGATGTGATTCGGTGGTACTAACTAACCTATGCTTTTATATAACATCATTCCACCTTAATCAACCGGTGTTGGGTTCCGATTTCAATTGAATTCTGGTAGTTACGCACTCGACAATTGTGACTTGAAATGTTTGTTCCAGAGAATGTACAGGGCATTGAAAATGTTGGAATCTCCTGCATTTTCATACTTCGAATTCGAGGTCCACGTACCACATAATTGACTCTGCTCACTTATTGTTATTTTTTTATTGATTGTTAAAGTTAAAAAGATCTCAATTATTCAGAAAACATACCTGAAAACGTGTTATATTACTGGTGTTAGGTAAAAAGAGTAGCATAAAAATCAGCATCAAGAAGAAACTGGTGTGGAAATAGATTTTGGTAACATTGTGAGGTGAAGGGGTATCTAGAAGAGTGTACTTTGATCGGTAGTTCGGCAAAATTGCACAAACTACAAAAGCAGTCTTTTCACTCCCTCTGTCTTGGACTTTTTGTTTTCTTTTGACACTTTTATTTCGAATGGGTTGTTAACAGTTGATCAGTTACAACCTCAAAGTCAAACAACATCTCCCTTTTGTCTTACAAGGATATTTTATTACTTTTTTTTATTATTATTATTTTACAAATATTATTTTAATTTTTTCACACCATTCATAATCATATTTTTTCCAATTCTTGCATATTTATTAACTTGTTAAATATGTAACAAAGTATTAACGAGTAACTAAACTACTTTCTTTTATCACTAATTTCTAAAAAATATTAATTTGTTGTCGATATAAGAATAAAATGTGTATGTTTTTAAAAGTGATGGTAAATTATGCAGAAAAGAAGACTTGGATAGCAGCAATCTATAACGAAAAATAACATGTTTGTTTCCTTGTTTTTTATGGTATTATAAGCAGAAGTATCCATTTTATCTATATCATTATATAAAAAAAATCCTCTCATATTTTTTTTATCATTTTATCATTTAAATAACTATTTATAAATTAAAATAATCACATTATTAATTTTATCTTATATATATATTTAAATTTAATTTTTTTTTCTATTGGACTATTTTTTTAAACTTAATGACTTTTTAAACTAAAATGACTATCTATAAAGAGAATTCTTTCTGTGTCAACAATTATTATTTCTATTTTGCTCTTTATAATGTATTTTTTTTAAAGAAATTAACAATTATTTTGACACGTTTTTCATAAAATGGCCCTCATATTTGGTAGTATAATGATTAGTTTTTACTAAAAAAACTTAACTGGTTACTTTTTTACCTCACTTAACATGAAATTGTATAGATCCACTTTAATCAACATTTTTTTTTTAAACAAAAACTTGTGCTGTTTCTATTTATTACATTATAAATTTATTTTTGTTTAATTGGACTAAATTTTATTTTATAATAAAGTATATAATTGTTCTAGCAAAAACTAGAGATAAACTTAAGCTAGAAACATTCAATGTTATTTTCTTAGTGCTAAAACTAGTTATTATCCACCCATAAGGGGTAGAGGGTATGATAAATAAGAAAGAATAAAATTAAAGTTTATTTCCTTAAGTGGATTGAGTCCAATTTCCAGAACTAAGATATATTATATTTCTCGTCCTAAAGCTGGACAGACCAATAAAACATAATTATTTAAAAGCATATACTTTTAAACTAATAAGTAAATTATTATGATGCATTTTAAAGTAATTTATTTTTAAGGATTACTATATGCTATAGATTTTATATATAATAAATTATTATAAAAATCATTTATCCATAATTACGTCGAACGCAATTAACAGCACTAGAAGGTGATTGTAGCGCCAGACTCAGTAGAAGAAGTTGGCGTTTTTGATACATTGGCAGACATTTTGAGTACCTAATATGGTTGGATTGGGAGATTAGTGAAGCAGTTGAAAAATAAATAACGAATAAGTGTAATGCAGAAATACAGGAGACAGAATTAGAAAAGGACCTTAGTGCGAGCTGCTTCTAAGGAGCAAAAGATAATTAGAGAAGGACATTGGGATGATGGAGTTGGATGCGTTGGGAAGAATTGAAGGACCTATCTAGGGCACCATGAATGCGTTGAAGATTATAATGGCCAACAACATTTTCACTGTTGGCAACTTCATGACATTCTTATCTTTCATTTCTTGTATTTAGTCATGATCCACATTTCACTACCGTCCTGGTGTCCATCATGATTCAAGAACTTTGAAAGTTGTCAATCTTCAACGTTTGTGTCGCATCTTACGGACGAGACTTACGTTTCGGTTATTTTAGTTTGAGAAATAATTACAATAAATGTTATTACTTCTAAAACACTGTTAAAGATGAAAAAGCTTGACGAAATCTGATAAGCTAAAGAAATTTAAACCAAGCAAGAGAGAGAGGAAAAGAGAGAGGGCTCAGGCTTACACAAAAAAGTAGGAGTTGATCCTACGTAGCTGACAAACAACAATGACAGAAACTATATCTTTCTATGCACACTCATGCAGCTTGCCAGACAAGTGGCTCTGCAATTACAGGCATCACGGGTTACAGCAGCTTTCAATTCCCCCGTCACTATGCACAAAGATCAAGCAAATGGAGGATATTCCAAAAACACTTACAACATTAAAGCAGGCGCAGAACTTTTCTCATATTCAGATAAAAGTTGATAATCCACCTTAAGATCAAAAAGTTCTACCCAGGAGGCTTCCCCAACCTTGAAGTAACACTTCCAGAACTGGAGGCAGTCATCAAATTTCCATTAGCAGACATGTAGAAATAGTTGTAGTTGATTCTGGTCACCAAATCAGCAAGATGAGGGAAGTGCCCCACATTTAACTTGAATGATAAAACCTGATAAATCCATAAGTAGTCAAAAAGCATTCACCTTTTCTTTTCCGGAAGATGGGGGAGGGGAAAAGAAAGGTAAAGGTACGAGGTACGACCAGATTCTTCTGGTAGTGATCAAATCTCAGCATGCCAAGCGGTCTTAAATGCAAACAAAATTTACTTGCAATATATGATAGGTAAATGAGTAAAATGCTATCAAACAAATATTGGGATAATCATTCCTCAGCTGTATATGATGCAATCATGTAACATTTTGATTCGTAATGATGTACTTTCTATTTTTTTATATTAAAAATGTATGGAACAATCACTTTCCATGTAATAAAATATGACTGTTTTATTAAAGAAATATTGAAATAGCATAAACATCAATCATTCCTCACTTCCTTTTATTGTGGTTATGTTGTAAGGAGAGGTTAGTTGCGAGACAATTCAAGAAAATAAATGGTTGCATATCAAATCAAGGACCAAACTAAACTATGTTTGATTGGGTAGTCAACCAAGATTACTCAATAATGTTCTTTTCCACAAGCACGGTTAATTTGAGGGCACAAAAAAAGTCACCAAAGCCTTTTCCTTGTAGGTGGAGTCAGTCACGGAGATTAAATAATACGATGTTGTTCTTTCAAAGAACAAATTCTTCGGTAAATACTTTTTTAGTAATAAGAAAATATCTATATCCGTTCTAAGTTTTTCTACCTCAAATCACTGCATTCACGCATCTAATCAACTCATCTAACTTGGGCTTCTATAGGCCCAAATTATTTTCCCTCTGACTTGAGGACATCGTTATCGTTAATATAGGATCAACATTCCTGACTGCCAGTTACAGAGCATATCGTAGAGTATAATATCATTGCAACTTTGTTGTGACACTCGCTAGCAAGCACACAACTGAGTGACACTCTTAGTTGTTTCACGTATCAGATACCACAGTTTTGAATATTTCACCCATACATGTAGGTGAAGTGTCCAATATTTTAAAGCATTTATATCCAGTAAAACCAAAGAAACATACAAGTATGTGTAATATAGAGACATATTGTCTCTTTGTAAACCAAACAGAGAAATTGTCCTCCTTAAGAACTATTTTAAAAAAGCAATGAGATTAATAGTGCTATTTCTATATGTAATTATAGAAAGTAATTTATGATGACAATTATATTTACATGGTCAATGTAAAAAATATATGATTTCAATTTGGATTTGCACAATTGCAATTGAATATTTATTATGTTTTATACGTTTTTTAAACCAATACGCATATCATAGATTTATAAACTTCTTCTGTGCCCGGTTTCTCTTTAATATTTGCATAAACACCTGCATGAGTAAAAAAATGCTGGGTATATATATTTTAGTCATAGTATAAAGAACTAATTATTTTCAGCACGACCAAATAGAACTGACACTCAGTAACGGCAGAGTTAAAATAAGTGCTTTAGAAGAATACCCGAAGTAAGAAAGCGATGCAATCATCAAACTGTTTCTCTATTCGGTCCACTTCCATCTCACACCTTGCTTTGATGGCAGAAACAGCTCCACCACCACTTAATGTTTGCTGTATGTTATAAAAGTCTAAAGCTAGGCCAAGGATGCTGTTGATGCGGCTGGCAATAAGAGCCCCCTGAATGCAATATCGAATGCTAAGACTATTGAAGCTCGCTCCATAATATTAATAAGATATGGTTATTGATTTGATATCCCAACTTTTTGGTTAAGTTCAATTTGGTACCCAAACTTTTGGTTTGTTCAATTTAATACCCAATTATCTAAAGAGATTCAATTTGGTCCTCTCCGTTAAGTTGGAGTTAACATCGTGTCCATACAGGACACGTGTCAAGCCATGGAATTTTTAATTTTTTAAAAAAAAATTATTTTTTTTTTCAAAAAATTTTTAAATTACCACATGTCAGTTTATCATCGTGCCAGCTTACCATCATGACACATGGCAGTGGTAATAGTTGTTTTCAATTTAGTACCCCAATCTAAATTTTTGATTCAATTTAGTACCCAATTTTTTAAAATGATCCAATTTGAGACCAAATTAGTAAATAAATTTAATTACAACTTATATATACATGTTAAAATAAATTTTTCTAATATATACATCAAATCATTTCACCTAAATACTTAAATTATTTTATTTTTTACATTTTAACCTTTCTAATTTTTAACACATGAAATTTTTTTACAGTTGTAAAAAAATAAAATAATTTGAATATTTAGGTGTAGTGATTTGATGTATAAATTCAAAACAATTATTTTAACATGTATATATAAGTTATAATTAAACTTAGTTACTAATTTGGTCTCAAATTGGAAAAGACGAGATTAGATCATTTTTAAAAAATTGGGGTATTAAATTGAACCAAAAATTTAAATTGGGGTACTAAATTGAAAACAACTATTACCACTGCCACATGTCATGATTGTAAGCTGCCACGTGGTACGATGATAAACCGACACGTGACAGTTTTTTAATTTTTTGAAAAAAAAAATAATTTTTTTTGAAAAAAAATTAAAAAAAAATAAAATAAAATTTCACGGCTTGACACGTGTCCTGTACGGACACGGTGTTAACTCCAACTTAATGGAGATGACCAAATTGAATCTTTTTAGATAATTGGGATACTAAATTGAACAAACCAAAAGTATGGGTACCAAATTGAACTTAACCAAAAAATTTGGGTACCAAATCAGTAATTATACCTATTTATAAATACTCTAGTCAGAACATAATGAAAAGAGAACAAAAACACCCAAATTAAGAGAGATGATAAATCACCAGCTTATCAGGAACCACAAAGCATTGCCGTTGAATTGATAACATGTAAGTCTCATGGACTTCAATGACTTCATCCAGAGATTTTGCTGCACTCATACCTTCACATAGTTCACGCCATGCACTGTGATATACCTGCATAGAAATTGTGGTGACAGATAAAAAATGCTCAGGCTACCTTCACAAGATGCAGAACCATGCAAGCAATAGTGTATACTGGATGGGAAGATCACATAGTGTTATTATCATAAAAGAAATTAGAAGGCATTAAAAGCAATTACAACTAGCCATTCTATTCGTAGGCTAGCAGGCCCTACCATTATTTGTGTTCAATGAATAATTGCCAATTAATAATGTCCCATGCATTTAGTACGTTTTGCAGGAAAATCTTTTCTCACAGCAATTACTTTTATAATTATCTTAGTGCAATGTGCTTACCCGATCCATCACATATTGGTGAAAAGCATCCACAAAATGAAGGAGTTTCTGCTCCACTAACCAATGATGCTTTCTATAGTTTGTAGCAGATCCCCTACCCTGCAGATGGTGAATGAAATTTCAAAAACCTTACGGTAAATGTCTAGAATTTAACAAAATACAAAACTAGATAGCGAAGTTTATTCCAAGAATGATATAGACGAGGGAGGACATGCTCCACTGATGAGAAAAGGGGAATAATGTATGGAAGTACCTTCCACATCCATCTCCGCACTTTATCTAATACGAATTTTGCACGCTTGACCTTTAACAAGAACCGCATTACCTACCAGACATTTATTTAAATTAAAGTAGAAAACGTTAGTACAAAAGACCTACCAGATATTAGGAACATAAATCATAATCTGAACGATGAAAATAATTAAAAGGCCAAAAGGAAAAATGGTAAAAACTCCCAAAAGCAAATCCGACACCTGGTTGTACTTCTTAACTGCCTCCGTATTTGCAATGAGTTCAAGGGGCCAAGGGACCTGCCAATTCCAAATTTACAATATACCTTTTATTTCTTTTTTTGTAAGGAAGCTCATATCCTTAAATAGGAATTCAGTTAGAAAGGGAAAATCAACTGACTGAGACGGACCTTATACGTGAATTTGAGCATATCAAGGCCATTAATTCCAAAGCTATTGACATGACTTTGACGAGGAGCGCTCAAAGCAGCACCAGCTGTGCTAGCTTGCTCATCATTGCCAACACTATTTTTGGTTATCGTAACTACCAATGAATCTGGAGCACTTAACAGCATACAATCAGAAGAATTTCTGATTGATTCCTGTAGTTGATGAGCATAGATATCTTATGAACAAAAAATAATATATAAGAAAAAAAAAGCCATATAAAGATTCCTTAATTTATCAAATAAGCTGGAGTATACAATACAATCCATCATCATAGCATGTATATAGAATAGCCATATCTCATGAACTCTATCCTTTATTCACTACCAATTTGCCAAATCAGCATAGGAGGTAGAAGAAGTCATAATTTAACAGCCTGACCATTTTTGTTCAAAGCATTTAGTTTGATGTTTTGTGATTCAACTTCATGTCCAACCATTTTGCTATTGATTCAATATACCTCAAAAATACCAAAAACAAAATGGGCTTTATACAAAAACTTCACAATAAAACCATTACAGATGACAATGGTTTTTACAGTGGTTCAATTCATGTATGGTAGGTAGAATTGGAGTCTAGAATTAGAAATGATAGCACTGGAATAAATCCGAAACCAGTAGATACCATGTAAGGAAGTTTATATGGTTATAACAAATAATGTCAAAAAGTAATATATCTATAGATAAATAATCCAATGCATAAGGAACAGATACAGTCATTAAAAAGCCCCATATCATATGAAGTTAGTCACACATAGATAGGGTGCTTAGGTCCTCTTTGTAGAATGAATTAGCCAGAGATCTTACAATTTTTGTCACTTATCAAGCATTTAAATGAAAACTCATTCCAAAAATTCAAAACATAAATTAATGTAATAAATTAGAATCTAACCAATATCCTAGTCTAACTTTTATTATAGATCGCAACAAGTTAGATGAACTCTAAATATTGTAACAATTTAACAAAATCAAGTAAATTTACCTGCAATGTTGTGTTTAATTCAAAATCATCATCCCATGCTTCACCCTTGTCTAACTTATTGAAAATTACAGTCAAAAAGTGTTGCAGCAAATCACCTGCACAAGAAACAAATCAAAACAGGAAACAGAGAAACCTAGGTGACTCCACTCCAATCCTGCTTAAAGTGATAAAAAACAAATTCAAGAACAATATATTATATAAAAAAGTATGAGAACAATTTAAATGATACGCAGATACCTGAACCTAACAAATATATAGCTCTCAACACTGCAAGCTCATCCATCAATCTCCATTCATTCATCAACTTTGACAGCATATTCACTCCAATATAATCCACCTGTCCTATTAAAAATACAGCAATTATATATTGTTATACTCTTAACTCTTGAATGACAAATGATTTAATTTAATCCACCTGTTTCTGAATGTAGACTGTTAGACAGTACTGCATAATCACAAGAGGAAGTGGAGTAATTCTTAGGTCAACATTTTGCATCCATCGAAGAACTCTAGAAATAAGACTGCTGTTTCTCTGGAAAGGTAAGAGCTCTGACACAGGAACATCATCCTGTTTTCAAATCAAATATCTGCTCAATATAACAAAGTACTGCATCCTAAACTAAAGCTACTCAGACTACCAAGTAGAAATACCTGAAATGAAGGTAAAATAGTGGGAAAAGGAAATAACATTTCTAACAGCTTTCTGTCATCCTGTGAGCGAAGGTATTCAGATTCACCAAAGTGAAAGCCAAAAGTATAGTTCGTTCCTTCACTATCAGAAAAACCAGTACTTTCTGCACCAAATATAGCTCTTCTTAAACTCTCATCATTTAATGAAGGCAAGCTGAATTTTCGAGATAAATTCAATGCTTTCAAGGCATTCCCATTCTTTCTGAGGTTTTCTCGACATACTGTTATAACTGGATTTTCCATGTATGACCCCAAGAGAAGCACTTCATCTTCAATAACTTTAGCCCCTCTTAGCTCGGAGGCGTCATTATTTATGTGTTCATATTTTAGCTTCAAGTCAGCTGATCTTTTCTGAAATAATGTATCAATCAAGAACTTATACCAAGTCTTCTCTGAATAAGGTGGAACAATTAATCTTTCATTATTGTCGTTATCTATTTTTTCCTCATTTACATAAGATGCATGCGAAGAAACAGTTACAATATCGTGCCAGTTCTCTTGCCAAAAGTACTTACAGACATGGTCACCATGACCAAGAAGTCCGACTAGTGATACAGAAAAAACTTCCGGCAAGGTTAGCCCAGTCATTCTCTGAGCAGGATATAAACCATAGTTTAAGCATTTCGCGCTTCCAACCTCATAATTACTTTCTTTGCTACAACTCGCTGAGGGATTAGGTACATAGCGCATAAGCTGCAAAGATTTTCCAGCAGAAATTATTGATTTGGCTAAGTCCGTAATAAAAAAGGGACAAGCTGGACGGTCTCTAATGCTTGACTCTTTTCCTTTAATTGTAGCAGACAAAGAGATGGAATCCCTCCTGTCCATTTCCTTGTCATCTGATGCTGGGGTTGAACCATTGCCATAATTTGTGGAAGAGAATTCTGAACCTAACTTGCCACGCTGTTGTATTCTTAATAAATAACTCCTCTCCCAGAACTCGGCCTCATCAACTGAGACTGCTTTATTAGTGAAAAAGAACATCTGAAAAGGGAGATGGCATAATCAATGCAATATTTTAGTACATGTTTAGATTAACTTATTTCATACTTGGAAAAGCTTGCAATAGTGCAATGAGGAGGGAGCTTTAGGCTGATTTTTTCTTTCTGTGCATAAAGATTAAGTGAGGGACAGGCAAAGAAAATCCATCACAACCACTTGATGACTTGAAGAGTGCAAGAGGACAGAAAGACATTCATTAGCAATTCTTGGACCAATGGAAAACTCATTGTATTTCTAAGTTAAAGATAAACAACGTAACATGAGTTATTTCCATAACACTCTTTAGCACAACATAAGAGAGAACTTCTTTCTCCCGGAAGAATTGAGAATTTCAATAACCATTACCTCACCAAAAGGATCATCAAGAATTCCTTCAAAAAGCCAGGAATCAAGACTCTCAATATACGGCAACAAGCTTCCAACATACATATAAAGCACCATCTGGTTAGCTTCCTCCTGTGATTAGGATAGATTCTAAAGTTTATCATCCTGAACCAAGAACAATGTTTAGAAAATACATGATGTACAGCGTCAAACATTAGTCACGACCTCACCACCTTGTACCAGACACATTTCATCAAGCTTCTTATGAAGATAGTCAAGCACGTGAACAGTGAGTTCTGCTGCTGGTACAGACACACCGTACTCAAAGTATACAGCAGGAATGGCCTCATGCACTACCTGAAATAGAAATTCAGCCCCTGAGCAAAGACTGAATCCAGCAAAGGACCATCAGATACTATCACAACTCACGATGACCAAAATCAAACTACAGTTCAAGAGATGCATTTCAAAAAAAATTGGGAAAATTCCAGATGTAAAAACTGACTTTCCTAAAATCAAATTCTAGCAAGTCAATAATACACGAACAGTTGGAAACCAACTAGTCTGCATACAAACATAACCCTAACTCTGCTATAGTTTAAAATTTAAAGAAAGCAAAAACCTCGATAAGGAATTGGTCAATCCTAACAAGGTTGGAGTGGTTATTCCATCTGCATTGCTCATGGATGTTTCCTCCTTCAAGGCAAGATTCCGTAACCGCTACGCGACAACAAGCAAACCTGATTTAGAGCAGCGCAGAGAAAATTCTAGAGAGAATAGCGCGTGCAAAGTTAGATCATATCCTATAAGCATTAGAAAGAAACCTGAAGGCACGCTGAAGCAGAGGACGCGAACGCGTTCAAAGTAGGGGGAGACTTCGGCACTGCAGATTCAACTTTATCGAGTGTAATCGCCACGGATTGGAGACACGTAGCTGCGTGGATAAACTGGTTGAGAAGAGAGTGGAGACTTTTCTGTGAGAGATGGCTGACGTAAACACCGCTCTTTGCACGGAAACTGTTTGCACTTTTATCCCAAGAGAACAGGGGACCAGAAAACCCTTGCAGCATTCGTAGAACACCTCGAACCTTTCGTCAATTTAACAATTAGATACAGAAACACACACAGTTGAATTGCCACATTCATTAAATGAGGATGCAAATTGAATTCAAAAGTGGAATCGAGGATGACTTTAAGAGAGGGAGGGAGGGAGAGAGAGAGAGAGAGAGAGAGAGAGAGAGAGAGACATACAAGTTCGAGTTCATTTGTTCTGGATGAAGAGACCGGTGGTGCAAAATGAAATTCGTTAGCCAACGGAGCGTAGATTCTGTGGATTAAGCTTCGTGGAATGTGCGACTCTGCACCCATTTTTATCTGCTGAATCAGTAGCCAACATTCATGAGCACTCACTTTGCTCCGATTGGTGGGCAGCGAGAAAAGAACAATAAAAGAAGAAAATGAAAGAAAGAAAGAAAGAAAGGAAAGTGAAGAGGGTGGAGATCGAAACCGAACATATTCAAATGATAATGGCGGACGTGACTAACGCCGGGGAGAACACGGGTATCAATTGGGTTTGGGTTTGGGTTATGAATGGGCCAATAGAGTAAATCTTCAGTCCATATGAATCTTTCCTATTCATAAAACCCTTTTCAGAAAATTGTTTTTCTTTCTTGATGAGACTTTTCATAATTGAATAATGTATTAACTTTCTTTTTAAATATCTTTAATTAAATATTTAAAATAAAAAAGATTTAAATCGAATTTTAGAATATAAAACTAATTTTTTTCCAAAGAACTTTAACACTTTAGCTTTAAATATGTAAGAATAATTTTAAAATAAATTTTTAGCTAATTTCCTTGAAAGGTATAAATTAGTTAAAAAGATCTTATAAAGAAAGATTATCTTCTTGTTATGTTTTTAATAAATTAAAATTACAATGTTCTCAAATTACGCTTATACCATTTTATCATTATAACAATCACATTATTAATATATGTAAAGTAAAAATATATGTTACAATATTTTTTTAAAATAAAAGAAATATTTTGTGTGAAACCTTCCAATTTTAAAATCTTAAAAAAAACTAATAAAATAAGATTGTTTCACTGTAGTAGTCAAATCAAAATATCAAATATATAAAATATATTAATACAATTATAAGCACAGACTACTCACTCACAACAGTTTTCACTGAAATCTTTTATCAACTTAAAAGATAACTCTTTAACCTCCACAGGTGCCCCTGACACTACAACCACATCTGCTTTCACCGAATAGATGATCATCGCAAAAGAAATACAAACAACACAAAAACACAGAAAAAAGGTAAACTAATGTAAACAAGGAAATATTCATATGAAAACTTAACTCACATAGGCATACATATAAATAGAGATACAATTAACACTAAACTCAATTATCTGGATACATGCAAGGGACATCAAATCTCTCGGTGGCTTGCACCTGTGTGTGGTTCTCAAACTCTACAGAGTTTGGCCTCAAGGGTTATACCCAACCACTCACAAGGTAAATTTCCTTTGTGCCTAGGACTTGATCAAGTCTAGTGATTAGGGCCTCCTACTACTCCTCACGACATAACTCATTTTATTTCATTTGAGCATTAATGATTATTAGAACGTCATGATACCAACTAATATCAAGTCCTTATAAAATACCACCATACAGAACTTCTCCTTGAAATTACTTAAACATTATAACTTTGCATATTCACACAACATTTCATACCAATTATCATCTTATATACCCACAATAACATTTTTATCTCAATTCATAGCAATAAGGACTATAGAATTCAGTTCAAGTATATACAGAACATCTAAAGTAACCAAAACAGCAAAAACAAAAACTCATATTGATAATTAAAATAATGCATGCAAGCGGAAGATGGCTCACATGCGACAAAAAATAGAATTAGACCAAAAAGAGGACGAAAAACTCTCAACTTACGTGTGAAGAGAGACTAGTCGGTCTAACTTGAAGAGCTCGCCGAGAGGATAAATCCTACAATCTCGATTCTTCAATCAGATGACCAGAGAGACAAAATTCTTAGAGAGAAGTTAGAAAACTCTAGAAAAAGTAATTTCTAGAAAGATGATGTGTTTTAAAAGAATGAAACTCTTTTATAACAATTCTATTTATACTAAAACCTTTTAATATTAAAATAATCGATTCTCGTTAATTTTAAACTACTATCACTTCTACACTACATTTTCTAAGGTTTCACATTGTGTACACATTTAAAAAACAAAAATTGGCGTCTAACATAATTTGTGAAAATCTTTAAAAGTATGTAATTTACTCCATCTCTCTTTTTGGGCCGAATGCTTGGGTTTCACGCTTCTTTCACTGGCTAACAACATACGTAGTCATTTAGTTGACTAATAGGTTGTCAATTATATAATAAACAAAAATAAAAAAACAAAAATAGTACTCATTTTTTCCATTCCAATATATTTTTTATTGTATTTTTTTTATAAAAATTCACTACTGAAATCAAAAAGGCACTTGCCCCCTCTTAATCCCAAAGTCTAAGCCCCGAATATTTTAGGTTTAGTAGAAATTATTTTGATAATATTAGTCTGTAACAGTCAAATGTAATTGTGATGTTTATCCAAATTATTTGCAGTGATTAAATAAAAAAATTTCATTAAAAAAATGCAAAACAAAGAACTTATAATAATAAAAAAGTACTCACAGGTACAAGCAATGTTATAGGTCTGGGAAGTATTCAAAGCGAATTGCACTCTTAAATGTAAAACAACAAAAAAAAGAGTTATTCCTCAAATATTATTTAATAAATTAAATTTACATACGAATTTCACGCGTGGGAATTGGTTCAACTAACCTATTCTAGTCATTATGTACATAATAGCAACTTCAAAGTAATGTGAACTTCCCATTGCTTTTACCAAACCAGCTTGATATGTTTTTCAATATCACTGAGAACTCCTAGTTCTTCTAATTCCCTGCTATATGATAGTTGTCATTGTAACTTTCGACCAAATCTTAGCTGTGACAGGCTTCAAATGTGCCTGATGATTCTCATAACGGTGGTGAGGGGTATGTTGCTGGAATTGGCCATGTAATTGAGGGCACTAGATTGAGGACTGTTTATTTCTGTCATGGAGCAGGGAGAGTTACGAGAAGAATGATTAGATTCCTCGCTGTCATATTTTTTCGAAGTGTCACTGTCAAATACAAAAACAACAAAGGGAATTATGTCAATGAGGTATCCGGGAGCATATTACCAAATTTAACATTTATCATATTGTCAAATACCAAGAGCAAATAATGTCGAAAACATACCCTATTAAATTTTGAATTTTATGCAAAAACCGTGCGCCAATGGAGGCTGGCACTACACGGTTATTACTTCTTGAACTGTGAGCGGGGCTATGTCTACTTGAATCATCCTACAGAGAAAAAAACAGTAGGCAAGTAATAAGCAAATAATGTCTTACGTAGAATTCTTCACACTGATAGCACACTGTCAACTTCTTTTACCAAAATATCATACCGTTTTATAGCATGTTTTTACGTTTTTACTGTGCTAGTTCAGATTTCGATTTTCAGGAACCGAATTCTGAAGATAATTTTACATTAACATGCCTTTTTAACAAAAATCCCAAAAACATGTTCAGAATTCGGCTTCCAGAAACAAAATTTTGAACTAGCATAATAAAAGTGTGCTATTTATGGGTGTGAAAAATTCGTCTTACATCGGAATAGTTATTATATGATACGAGACTATAATGATTCCAGTCTGGGTCAATCTCTTTATAACAGATTTGTTTTATTAACTTTCTTTTCGATAATTGAAAAAATCTAACTGCATCTTATGCAAAGATTGGGTAGAACCACTGTGATTCTAGATCATACTAAAATCTATTCTACCACATAGGCAGCTCAACCCCTATAAACTCAAACAAGTGGTTGGTTTATAATTCATAATGATCGATCTCCTTGGACCTTGACATTGGTAGATTATTAAGGAGTTTGGATATAATTAGCACTTACTCCAGATCCAGGGTCTCCTCTGGGACAGTTTTGCCCTTGTGAATGAAGTAGAGCATCTTGATCGTGCAAATTTTGTACAAAAGCATGAGTAAGAAGCAGTGCTGCCGATGGTCGATCTGCCGGATTCCTTCTGAAGCACTGCTGAAGGAAATCCTGTCCATCTGATGACAAATTTTCAGGTATTTTTGGGGATTTGTGCAGTACCTTGAACATGGCTTGCGGCTGGTGGACAGAAAATAACCAGGTCACTATAATCCTCATGGTAACCAAGCACAAGTATGCTAATGCCATGAATAGGAATATCAGGGATGCCAGGATATTCAAATGCTTTGCTTAGCCATAAATTAAAACTTAAAACAACACAAACAGTACATGGTTCAATTTAAAGGGGTACTTAGGAATCAGGTTTTCCTTGTCTAGGAAAGCTATAGGTGATTTTGGCATGCCTAAAATATCTCTCGAAGAGTTAGACAATGTTTCATATGCCTAAAACTTTCACATACGCGTATCACGAATTTTCCCTCCTCCATGGAAATATTTTAATGACAAACGTGATTAAAATAGTTGGTGTGAACGTTAGTTTCCAGAGAATGTATTTTGAAAACATCATTTAAACTTGGGATTTTAAGATTCCAAAAATCTAAAAAGAACTCTCCTGCAAAAAGGACAAAATAATCCAAGCAGACTGTAGTGCATAGCATTAGTATTTCTTTTGAATAAGGGGTATAGAGGGATTATTGATCTTCGAAAATTAAACCAACAAATTAACATGTGCAATCCTCTAAAATCGGTTCATGTAAGGTGCTAACCCCTTCATATTCCCTCCAAGGAGGTTTTCCTGTCAGCATTTCGATGATAGTGCACCCTAAGCTCCATATATCAATGGCCATGGCAACGTCAGGACTGGATTCTTTCTTTATGGCAGCCTTCATGAGCTTTATCAACAAATTACAAAAAAAAAAAGTGGCATGTTATTACTCATTACCCATCTAAATCTCCATAGATAATATAAGTAATAAATTACCTCAGGAGCCATCCAGTAGGGACTACCCTTCAATGAAAGTTCATACGATTTCTCTGTCAGCTGAAAGGAACAGATTGTTCAAATTACTAGATCAGCAGAAAAGGAAACTAATAAAACAAAATAAGTATTACTGCCATCAAAGATAACTGATAAACTCATTGTGTCACGTTAACACTTGTAAATGAGAAAATAATCACATGATACACACGAATAGTCTATACCTAAATAAAAGTAACAGAAGATCAAAATTTCAAAACTCACAATTTTTGAAACCCCAAAATCCGCAAGTTTAACCATGCCCGTTGCATCAACCAACAAGTTTGCACCTTTGATATCCCTACAGAATCATAAACAGCAGTAGCAATCAGGAATTTTAGCTAAATAAACAGAAACCGAGGGTGGGCCTAGCTGGAAGACGAGCTTATCTAAACTTATGAAAGACCCTCATAAGTTTTTTTTTATCTTACTTTAATTAGTTTCTTGGTGTTAATTTATTAATTTTTTTGCTTATTCCAGTAAGTTTCATCACTATATGTATGACCTCATGTGACAAAATTTTATTAAATAAGTACTTAATTAAGTTGATCATCAGTATACACACCAAAATTTTTTTTTTAAAAAAAAAGAAACTTTTACCATATCAAGAACAAATTCCATATGAACTTTTTTATTGTTTGAGATACGATTTTAGCTGGAATCAACTAGTTCATCAGATGTTGTTGGTATATATAGTACATAGAGATACAATATTTAGAGAAATAAAACGAGGTAAAATAGTTCTTGTCACCAAGTTGTTACCTGTGAATGGTCTTGGTACTATGCAAGTATGCCAATCCAGAGAGAATATGCCTCGTGAAGTTGCGAACTACAGATTCTGTCATAGCTCCACAATGGTCATGCATAAACTTATCAAGTGATCCAGGATGAACATACTCCATATATATGTACAGTCGATCGCCATCCTGAAAACCAAGATATTTCACAAATTTCATTTTATAGGCAGCAACAAAGTTAAAAAGTTAAAACAAGAGCCAATATGAACTCACTACTTCACTTCCATAGTACTGCACAATGTTGGGATGGTGTAATTGACGGAGAATTCTAATTTCCTGAAACATGAGACCATTCAGAACAACAGTCTAAACACCAGCCTATTGGAAAATGTATAATTAAAAACCACGTTGGGGGAGAACCTGTTCAAGTTGCTTTATGCAGTCAGCAGATTTAGGATCATCGGGGAACATTTCCACCTCCTTCATTGCACACGAGGCTCCAGTCTCTCTGTGATGCAACAGGAATGCACGTGAGTATCTACCGAAAGGTAAAGTGTAAACCAGATAACAGCAAGGTTTTAAAATACAGGCCACAGTCATACAAAAGTCGAGGCTTTTGGGGTTTCTGTGACCGCAGTTGCAGTTGCAGCCGCTTTCATTGCATTTATCAGCAATTTTCCATAACAGATGAAACCATGACTGTAACGTGACGACAATTTAAAACCTCCCATGAAGGCAACAAAGTAAAGATGAAGGACATACAAGTTGGTTGCGTGATAAACAGATCCATATGATCCCCGCCCTATAAGTTTTCCTTTCTGCCATTGACCTTTCATTGAAGGCGAATTATCTACGGTGAGGTGCACGATACTTGGTTGATGCTGGGGAGATGACTGTGCTGGCGGTGGTGACGCTCTAGGAGGAAGAGGCAGTGGATGTGCATCAACATGATTATTGTCAGGCAACACTCTTGAGCTATGTTTATGAAGCTGACTCTGACATCCCTCTGGATTGAGGAGGCTCCCTGGGCTGCGCAGAGGAGTCCGGTCTGGACTCTGAGCAGTTTTAGCCGGTGACACTCTCAAAATGTCATTAAAATCTTGATGAAAAATGATGGAAGGATCATAGAAATCTACATTGCTGGATCTACGGGGACTAGTAACAGGGCTGGAGAATATACTGTTGGGGGCACTCTTGGCCGAAAAATGCAATCTCAAGTCGGAAACATTTTCAGAGTCATTATCTTGAGAGTGTTCTATGTGATCTTTACATGAACTGGTATTGCCTGCCACAACAACAAAAAACGAGAACTGTAAAAAGTAAAACATCTCCTACATTTAACATGAACATATGTTGCTCCTCGATCATACATGAGAAGGGTGCTGGCTTCATATTTTTTAACACATTCTCTATAATTAATATTTAAAATTTATTAAAACTCTATGAGACACAGAGTTGAATAATTATTTATAAACTTTAGTCGATAATAGAAATATATATATAAAGTGTATTAATAGATGAAATTATTATATAGTTCAAGATCAAATAGTTGGAATTCCAACTATATATAGTAAGTCAATAACTTTCATCAGAGAGTGAATTCGTAGCAATTATTCTCGTCTTATCCATGAAGAATGGAGGATTCACCTGCCAACACTCTTGCAGGTGGAATGTTCACTCTTAAATCGTGTTTGGCATTTGAAGCCGCCGGATCAAAAGAAGGTCTACCCAAATTGCTGGTAGACCTTATACTTCTCACAGCATCATGATCCACCGACCTTCTGAAACGAAAAAAATCAATCGCAAACGATTCAGAATCCAACACAACACGTTTGACCCAGTGGTGGGAACAGCAGCGACGGTTTACCTGCGAAAGGCGAAGCCAGGATGTTCGAAAGGGGGCGATCCGAGTTGATGATGATCGTATCGACGAGTCAACGGGGAGTCGGGACGCGGAAGCGGTTGCGGAACCGCAGAGGAAGACCAATGGTCAGAAGCGGAACCGGACTTAAACGAGGGAAGAGGAGAAGCGGGTAGAGAAGTGGTGGAATGCAGAGCAGCGTCTTTGTCAGTGAGGTATCGGAGTCTCCCCTGTCGAGTGAGCCTACGTTGTTTAATCGTAGGTTGGGGAGAAGAAGGCTTGTTACAGTTGGCGTTGCTCATTGTTTGAGAAGAAGAAGAAGGAGAAGAAGAAGGTCGTCATGTGAGAGTGGTGCTTTTGCGTTTAGCGTTTTGCTAAGTTGGTGTGCAAAAAAGCGAAGCGAGAAGAAGCGCCCGTGGAAGGAAACACCTACGCTGCTTCTTTGCTTGCCCTATTTTCCAATTCAAATTGCCTCTTCAGTTGAATGGCGAATATTTTGGTCAACACTTCTGACTTTGGATTAAATTAATGGTTTTCTCTGTTAAACAAAATAAAAGGAAATTGAAGAGAGCAACGCGAGTGAGTCGTGTCTTGCCTCTTGACTTGGGCGTTCACGTCTAAACTAAACTCAAACACCGCACCTTTCAAAACTTATCTCCATTTGGACCCTTAGAAACCGCAAAGCAAACTCACTTGGTTCACGTTTTCTAATTTCAGATACAAATATCAACCTATAAATGTTTTTTCTTTCATAACATATGTAATCACGTTCATTTTTGTTTCTTTTATTTAGCCCTTTTAGTGTTGTAGTAGTTTATACTTCTTTTATTTATTTTTATTCACGTTATTTCATTGTATTTATCTTTTGATCCTTTAATGGTGACAAACATGAATTCAAATGAGCATATCTGTTATGAAACGTATTTGACAATACTTTTCAACTTGTTGAAAGTTTTAGTTTGTTAAAATTTAACTTCTATTTTCTCATCTGATTTTTCTTGTTTTTTTTTTTTTTTTTTTTTTTTTTGTTTTTTATTTTTTTGTT
>Ga0214542_1000951_pt1 | contig 57081 bp, 33 predicted proteins | sample CNSS1metaG_FD_160096 | JGI IMG/M metagenome (GOLD analysis project Ga0214542, IMG submission 160096) | Root nodule microbial communities from cowpea collected in UCLA plant growth center, Los Angeles, California, USA - CNSS1 | ecosystem: Host-associated > Plants > Roots > Nodule | place: USA...
GCCTGTTGCGCCTGGCGCTGTCTTTGTGTCGCCGGGCGCTTCCTGTTGATATTTTTGCTCTTCTCCTTGCTATTCCGGGTCACTCATTTATCTGGACTTTTGGAGCAAAGCTTCCAATCTACAAAAAAAGACACAAAAATGGGGATTAGTGGTATAATTAGATCAATGTAACCCACAATGTATTTATTTACAAAAGTAAGGTAAAATTGAGGATTAAGTAGGTTAAAAGCTTTGGAAGAGATGATTTTGCTAATGAAATATAGCTTGGATAATGGTAAAAATTAACATTATCAGAGCCTTCAGGCACTTGTGCGTTAGTGGCATGACTTTTCGAGAACCACACATAAGTTTGCATATGAAGAACAATTTTCGCAACAATTTTGTAAGCAACCAAAGTTGAGTTTACTACATCGATTAGACTAGAGAACTTGTGTCATAACCTATATATTACATTAGTTAGGATATAACTTATGTAATACACATTTTTTTATTACAAAAATGACACCATATTTTCAATAACAACGGTTTCATCTAAATCGACTTAGTATATTGATGTTGAAAGTTCATTTCGTACAAGTAATATCCATAAATAGTGGATCAAGTTTTATGTGTATTCTTTCACTCTCTTGGATGTCATGTGATTTTTCACAAATTCCCTTTTCCTCATAAATTTCATTAGAATTCACTTCGTTATTTTCTCATTATATTTATATTTTCTTCAAAATCACTCAATATATAATTTTTAGTCTCACTTTCCCCTTTTTTTCCTCCTTCAATAATTGGTTAAGGTGTTGGGAACGGTAGGTCAGACAAGTCTAAGTAGTTGTTATAAGAGAAAATGAGGAGAACACAACCTTTCATTCTACTTAATGAGTGAATTTTCGATGACAAAAATTTTTGTAGTTGGGAAGAATGTAAAATCCCCTTTTTTTCTTCTTTTAAAAACTCATGGTCATTTTTTTTTAACAAAACATAAACGTTGCACTCACTTTCTCAAAACAATTTCTCTTCAAACCCCCCCAAATTTCTTTCTTTAAGAACTCACCCTAATCTCATCTTTTTCTCGATCAAAGGCTGGGGTTGCAATCATCGCGAATAGCTTTTCAATTCTACCTTGTCAATTCCTCTGTTCGAGTAAATTAAAATTCTCTTTCTCCTTGATGTCCAATCTATTTTTTCCTTGCATGTGATCTTTTTCGAGTTGCATGTGCTCCTATAGCCTTTATTGTCACTCTCAATTAATCAGTGGTTCTTTTGGTTTGGTTTGATCATTTTTCTATTGTCTCTTGGTTGAGTTAAGACATTCCCAATTTCGAAAGCTTTTTGGAGTCTAGAGTAGTCTACAACAGTTCAAAGGTGAGGGAAGCTGATTATTACATTTTATATATTGTGTTTTATTGAAATAGTTGGTTATGATTTTATATGTTGTGAACTTGGATTGAGAATTTTGTTTTGGTTGGAATGGTACTGCACTTTGTTTGATGAATTTGTCATATAACATGTAATTTAGTTATGCTAAATTGGGTGTTTGATTTATTGGGTGGTTTGGTATTTTGTGAATGGAAGAATTCTAGGTTGCGCAATTGTTCAAATTGGTGATATTTGAGAAGTGTTTTGCAATAGCTATAAACTATGAAAGGGTAATAAGTGCCAATTTGAGCAATTAAGCAAGCTAAATTATGCCAATTCACGACTATGTTGTCATGGCATTGAGCCGTAGCATAGTGGCATTGAGCGTTAGCTTTAAAATCTCAAGTCAGTGGCATTTTTGTGACAAGACACTGAGCAACAACTTTTGTCGTTGAGTGTGCTCAAGTTAGAGAGCTCCAACGCCCTGAGGTGTTGGTTTTCTCTACTGAGTGCCCTCAAGTCAAAGAGCTTCAGATGTTGCCAGCGTTGAGCGCCAGTATGTGTCGCTAAGCACTCCCTTAACAGTGAGTCTCTGTGAGATTCTACATAAATTGACATGTGGCACTCACTTTAACATTGTTTGTGAAAACCTAACGGCGAAGACCAAATTGAATCACTTTTAAAAGATCAGGATCAAAATGAATTAGATTAAAAAAGTCAGGACCAAATTGAGACGAAAAAAAAACCTAAATGACGAACTTGACACTTTTTAATAAAAACAAGAATTAAAAGAATAATTAAACCAAAAAAAGAATGCATTAAACATTGGTGGACCTTTTAAGGGGTAGGGGTGTCATCATGGACCTCCTTTTTTTTGAAATTTTTAAATTTAGGTAGTATATATTGGATAATGATGAAAAATTAATTATGTATCTTTTTATTATTGTATAAAGCACAACATTTTGATGTTAATAAATAATAAAACATAAAATCAAATATAATAAAGAATAAAATATTTATTAAGATATTTTTTTATTTTCTTTTTCATTATCTTTTGAGTTACAAATTGTACTCATCTTTCACTCTCACTTATATTCTTTTTGTTTTTTTTTTTGAAGAAAAAAAAAGGAAGTTGGATAAAAACTCACTAGTTTTGCTCTCATTTCTTATATGTTCTATTTCATTCTTAAAGAAAAAAAAATGTAACTATCTCTCGTTTCATTTGATAATAAAATATTAGTATAATAGTTTGTATTATTTTGTTATCTCATGAGCCTTTGTATATCTATTTTTTTTGTGAATGTAGAAGAAAAAGTAATATATAATATATTTTTCTCATAACCCATTTTTAATTGTGGCTTGATTATCATTGAGTTTTCTTTAGTAATTATGTATATGAATTTTCGATTAGATTATGATAAATTATTTTTTAATTTTAAACTACAAAAAAAGTATATTGATAAAGAATAAAAAAAATAAATTCATTTTTTTAAAAATCAAATGGAAGCCACATATAAAAATGAAAACAAGACAAATTTACATATTCCAAACCATGATACTAATTATCCAATTATTAAATTAGATGAATCTTTTTTCAAGATCCAAAGAATTACGGATGATATTAATCATTTAGAAGGTAATACATGAAAACATACTCGAATATAGGAATATCGAATAAGTGAAAGAGATGAAATTAAAATAGTTTATTTAAATTGGAATTATATTAAATACAACTTCAAAACTATAAATTTTGAATAAATTATTTTCACTTCTAAAATTATTTGTCATGATCCGTCGCTAGCAGGGCACATTACACATTCTGGTTCTTAAGGAAATGAGAAGCCTCCACCAAGTCATAGGAGCAATTTATTGAAACAACATCTTCAAAACTTGGATAAAACAATTTCTCGCATCAATTCTTTAGGAGCTGCACACAAAAGAAATAAGATCATATTATGAACTTTACACCAGATTCATATATTAAACTGAACTAATGCACCTAACTAAATCCCTGCAGGGTAATCAATACTCTTATTTTATTTTATGGGCTAAATATATTTTTTGTCTCTAAATTCTTATATAAAACATTTAATATTTATAATTGTAAAAAATATTATTTTCAACAAATATGAAAATTATAATAGTTTGAAAATGAAAAACATATTTAATTTTATATTTTATAATTGACGAATAAAAAAAGGTTCGATGACTAAAAAGAATATTGTACCTTCTAAGCCGGTGAAAAGATTACACTGACCAATAGCCTGCCTTAGGAACATTTCTACTCCACCCACAGTTGTTGCTCCTGCAGCATCTGCTTCCTTCAATAATCTTGTTCTTCTTGGAGTATATACAGCATCAAAGACTAACCAATAATGTTCCAAAGTTGCCTTGAAGAAGAGAGCAGCAACAATAATTTTTAATGACAAAACTAAGAGTGCATGTGTACATTTCTTTAATTAAATTTGAAGTTTCACTTTTGTAACTTATGATACTTTTAATGAAAACTTTTGTCAAGGAGATCAATGAAATGAGGTTTCAATTCTGACTAGAAAATAAAACTTAAAATCTGTATCTATGTTTCTGTCCCAATTTATTTGAATAGAGTGTAGAACCTCTGCCACTGGAATTCTGTCAGTGTTTGGATGCATTCCTATGGGTGTTGCATTTGCAAGAATTGCCCCTTTCTCTGGCTGAAAGTTGACCAACTCTTTGTAAGGCTGAGCCTCACCAGATACAGCACAGGCAAGAGATTTTGCTCTGTCTTTTTAAACAAAATTAGAGAATAACAGAACATTTGTCAATGCAAAATTGATAGTAATAATGTGCTATAGAGATACAGAAATAATAATGAAACAAAAATCCAAGGGCAGAGAAGAAACAATTCACTGTATTGAAATTTGGTATAAGATAGATGTTAGGTTCTCGAGTGAGTATTCATCAAAGTTTCACGTTAAATAATATGAAGAGAAAAATATGAAACTATTGTACAAATGATAAATTGTGTGTTATAAGAGTGTTTGCAATTCTTGTCAAAGAAATTGTACAGTAAAATTTTGCAATTTTTGTCATGCAAACTATTACATGTTGAGTAATAATACTTTTTTAGTATTCATAAGTGTAGGTCAATTATTTGATCAATGGTATATATATAGATTAAGGTAAGGGTGCTTGTGGTGACTAGTACGTTGATGCTGGTAGAAGTTAAGCTCTAACATGAGAAAGAATCAAAGGAAAATTAAATTTATAATAGACAATATATCACTTAATTTTGTACCAAAATCAATGTCAAATATTACTAGACGAGCTCCTCTGCTTTTAGCACCAAATGCAAGTGCTTTCCCTGCACCTCCTGCACCAACTAGCACAAACAATCGACCAGCAAGGGGTGAACCTAAAGATGCTCCACCATCATTGCAACCACGCTCTGACAAAATTTTGATTCAGGGGAATCAGCAAAAATAGTATTAGTAAAAATTACTCCAATTATAATTTGATATTGCCCAAGGTAAGAAGGAGTTGAATTAGATAAAAAATTTGAAAAAAACTTACGAAACTTCGATCAAGCTACTTATATCCTGGTCAAAAAAAATTCTCTAATCAAATAATAGCATATGGAAATTTCTGTTAAAATGTGGATTTTAAATCTAACTTAACCAACTTGGAAGGTGGCATTATCTCTAATTGATATGAAAATAAATATTAATGGATGGTCCAATAGCAAGTGAAATAATAAACATAACAACTTGTAAAATAAGGTTTGCAACCACTTATATACTGTAAATTGATCTTAATCGATGTGTGACTTCCAACATTTTCTGCAACAATAAATGTTTGCATCTAGTAGAATTTTGAAAAATCATTCATTTGTCATTGCTCGATTTAAGAACTTGATGATGTTGGACTTATGAAAATAACACGTCTTGAAAAGTCCCACATTGCCTAAGATAACCTAAGGGGTGGGTGTTAGTAACTATATAATGGACGCTAAGTCCATGATGTTCCTTGTCCCAAGTCAAATACACTTTGAGCTAGTATTTGACTTTTCTTATACTTGATTTGAAGAGTGTGGGTGTACTTGGGTCAAAGTGTCAAGAATGTTTTGTGTGTTATACAAATTTATTGAAAAAGTAATAAGAACGAGAGGTGTTAAGCTTTTTATCATCTTGGCGCCAAGCTATTTTTCTGCAGGACCTCCCCTACGGTATCGTCACCGCAATAGAGTTTAACCACCACATGAGATAAAAGAGGCCCTAATTCTCAACTAGAGGGGACACAAATTTGGTTTGTTATCTGTATTTGAAATTTTCACATTCTCAAATGATGATGCATTTTTTTCCAACAGATGACACGAAATCCTTCAATGACACAAAAGAGTGAACATGTTTGGTTAAAGATGGAAACCGCTCTTGTGGTAGGCACCTAACAATTCAAGCTTTTAAGAAAATTGGCCCTTGATGTTGTTTCACAACCTCATTTGTTAAATGTAAAGGGATCTATTTCTCACCTTTAAGGCATTCATGTACCCTTGGCTTTTAGGATGTTAATTTCTTAAAATTATACCTTTTGGCAAGGTCAAGGGAATTGAACTAAGCATAACAGTGGGGGAGAATTACCAACGAGTGCATCCTCAATTGCAGTAATTGCAGCCTCACAATCTGTATTATAACCAACAAGCTTCCCATCTCCTGCTCTCCTTATGATAGTATTAACAGCTCCTATAGACTGCTTGAACATGAAATGAAACAAATTGATTATGCATTAACAAAAATTCATTATGGAAGAATAGCCGCATCATAAGTCCAGTTTAAAAGAGCACCATTAATTTCAACTAATAGCTTACCTTACTAAATTAATTTTCATTGAACTAATTTAGACAGACTAATCTTTCAGAATAACATATCAGTTTTCAATTATATTTATATGCACCACCAAAACATATGGTCATGGAATAAAGTTACTGGAAATAATACATTGATTCCATCTAGCAGATTTTTTGTTGACATTATAAAACTAGCTTAAATTGTTTAATGGGCTTCTAAAAATGCAATGACTAAAAGTTCCATATTTAGTAGAAATAAATGAACTTTAAGGTTTTGTATCGAGAGTGGTGTCAGATCTCATATGAGACTAGATATCTGACCCAACAAACAACAAACTAGGATAGACAAGCATAACTTTGATACCATGTTAAGAAGTGGACTTTAAGTCCAACTCAATCTTACAAAACAAAATTGTCTTGTAAGATGAGGTTTACACCCACATATATACTGTAATTTGGTCTTATTTCTAATCGATGATCTCCAACATTTATATCTTAAAAGAGGGAAGAGCTACTATGGAAATACATGTTCAACCATGATGTTGGAAAAAGACCTCTACTATGGAACAGTTATATATGATAAAGGGAAGACTAAGCCAACCTGAGCAAGCGGATGGACTTCATCGCAAAACCTTAGAACTTCTTCCTTGTATGGAATCCCAACACTGCAATACAAAAGCAGATGAGAATTTTCCAAACAAGAAATAAATACAAACCTTTAAATGATTGAAGTGATAACAAAACTATTAAACACAATCATTAACTGCAAATTCAAACAGTATCAAGTCAAGATGAGGACCTGAAAGTGAAATATGTGATTCCAGCTTGTAAGTGGATTAATAGAAACATGTGACATACCTAAAACCACTAAAATCAGGGCTTGAATAGGTGCTAAAGAACTCCTTAAGATCGTCAACAAACATTGGGACATAGATTCCATTGTAGTTTACATGTCTGAAGGAAGGATTATGCAATATAGGGCCTTTGCTGTGGCTAACTGGTTTTGAGATGAGCCCAAAAACTTTAGTATCTTCATTGACACCCTCCAATTTATAGGCTTCCTTGAGACTGTCAAGAGAAGGCATTCCTGGGATTGGATTTCCTGCCAATGATCCATAGACAAAGAACCCACCAAATTTTGGACTTAGAAGGTGGCTTATAAGTCCTCTTTCTCCATAAGAATAAGCAATCAATGGTACCTGCAAATTCTAACCAGAGCAAGCAAACATTATAAAGTAGAAACAGAGAATGGAAAAATTACTTTTACTATAACACAAAAATATTGAAAAGATCTGAACAGAAGAGAGAATTGGTTGTCAGATCATATATGTATTGATATCTCTTGTATAGGTAACGCTTGATCAATACTAATTTTCTTATCTTTCTTTTCTTATATAATATCATAGTCATGGATTAAATCCTATTTTAACGAAATTTGTTGATTGTTGGTCTATTGTTTCATCTGTTATAAAGTTACTATTGGATTACCTATTAATGTCTAGTCCCATGCTTCATGCCTAACAATGAGGAAACAAGCTAAATATTCTTGTAACTTCTGTTTTCTTCACCTATCATAACTCTGCCAACTCAAACACTTCTTTTCTTCTAACAATAATAATTTTCTTATCTTCCCTTTTCTTACAATTGCTTTAGTACAATTTATATTGGAAATACTACCATTGAAGAGATGTAAGCTTAACAAAAAAAGAGGAAAATTCATGCCTGACAATGAGGAAACAAGCTAAATATTCTTGTAACTTCTGTTATATCAGCTGCATGTGTAACAAGTTTGATGATATCTGATCCAGTTGCTTGCATGCGTGCAACAAGTTGAAGGAGTTCTTCTTGCGGAGGGGTGATGCCATCCACATAGCAAGAAACAATTATTTTTCCATGACTATTATGATTTCTCTTATGTTCCACCAAGGCAGGAATACAAGAAGCTTCCTGAACAACCATACAGTGTAAGTGAAGGAGACATTAAATGAGAAAATGTAAGAAAAATTTATAAGTCATTCTCATCATTAAAATTTGTGCATCTATCATATATTTGACATAACTTCTTCAATTTCCCGAAGAAAAAAAAATTCCCAATGCAGAAAAAATTATACCTTCAACTCAACCTCTATGAAATCAGCCCCCAATTCCACAGCTAACTGCAATGCTTCCAGTCGCATGCTCTCATCGCCTTTGGATAAACTACCGTCCCATTTTTTCCTTTAAACAAGTAAATAGAGCAAACACATTGAATGCATTGAAAGAAATATACAGACACTAAAACATGATCCAAACTCACCATCTCAAACTCAAAATCTTAATTCAATTAATAATGTATAGATTTTCTTCTTCAGTTCTACTAAATGTGTGAATTGGACTCCTACTAATATTCCCAGCAAAACAAAGATAATAAGAGATTTGAGATAAATTACCTGTTAGCAATAAGCACGGGTAGTGGTTTATTTTGAAGGATGATTTTGAGGTGAAGGAGAGGGTAGAAGTTGGTGATGCAGTCCAGCCTAACCTCCACTGTATCAGCACCTTCTTCCTTTGCAAGTTTCATGTTATTCACAATCTGCTCAACAGATACAGATTCTTGTTGATTTGTGATTGGAGCACAAATGTTCAACACTTGGTTAGCACTACCCATTTTGTTTTGATTTCTGAAACAATTCAAGAACCACACAGGAGATTAGTTGTTAAGAGAACCAAAAATACAGAACAAGGTCTCTGGTGGTTGTGAGTAGCTATCCCTAACTCACACGGTTCCCACCAATATGATAAAAGTAATGATTTTAAAACTCATTGCAGGACAGCGTTGTGACCTTTCGGCTTCAAAACCAGTCACATGAACATGACTAAATAATAATATGACTATTTAACCCAGACAAATAAGAGTGGGTTCTATCAGATTGAATCTAATAGAATAAACACAATGCTACACTCGTGAGAAAGAGTTCATATTTTTTATCGGGTTTTTTTTGTTTGTTTTATACTCGGTTGAGTATTAAAAATAAATTATGTTGTTACTTTAATTTTTTTTAATATGTTTTAAGATTTCAAAACTTGTGATCATCCGCATATTTGAAAGTGCAGTAGAAAATTCAAACAAGAATCTAAATTCATTAGTATTTTAATTTTTTTTTAATATATTTTAAAAAACTTCAAAATCGTTTGTGATTTGTGCATTTTGAAAACAGGAAAATCCAAATTTGATAAGAAATTAGGCACTCGGAATTAAAAGTTTGACTAACTATCAATTCTCGTGCAAAATTTTAACTAACTACGACTACTCGTGCAAAAGTAGAATATTCTCTTAGAAATCTTTCGGGTCTGTCATGATATTCAGATTTGGGTACTATCGTATTATATTATCTCGGATAAATTTAACTTTCGGTTTGAATTAGTGTATTTTAAAATTTTGGAAGTCCTTTATATTTGAAATATGTGAATTTAGTCATTTTTAATCAAATTTTATTAAATTTATTTGACATTTCAAGCACGTTTTTTAATAGTATTTGACTTAACATTAAAAAAATGTGTGAAACAATATAAACAACTCAAATACAATCCTGAAATGCATATGAAACATCAAATAAATCTAATAAAATTTAATTAAGAAAGACTAAATTCATGTATTTCAATAAGTGAAGGACTAAATTAGTTCAAAGTTTCGAAATAAACTAATTTTAAAATTCACTAGAAATTAAAGGACCAAAAACATATTTAACCTGTTATCTATCGGAGTAAACCGATATAATATAAAAAAAGTAAGATATAGTATTTTTGAAAAAGTTTTAAATCATGATTTTTTTTTCTTCCTAAAATATTGATTGACAAATACAAATTTAATATTTTTATGATTTTGAATTATATTTGGAATTGAAAATTATTTTGAATTTTATTAAAGTTTATTTGAATTTTAATTAATAATTATAATTTAATTTTGTTAGACTGAAAGATAAAAAAATATATATATTTTTTAATTAAGTCAATTCATTTAATTCATCAATCTATAATAAATTAAGCTTAATTTAAATTTTTGTACTCATTAATAAATAAGTTAAGTTAAATTAAGCTAAATTTAAATTCTTTTGACTCATTAATTAATAAATATGCTAGGTTGAATTAATTTATTAAATAATCCGTGGTAGAGAGGGACGGATAATCTATTTTGAGAGCACAACCATTAATCAATGATGTCTGCGCACAATTGATGCACTTGACTGTTTGCTTTAATATCCATCATCACACAAGAATTGGACTTCACGTATAAAAGAACGACTGAATCACTTCGAATTAGGTTTTTGAATGCATCACGTCTTCTTTGGTGACTGTTGGGTAATTAATAGGATTTGTATAAAATATAATAAGACATTATGGGAGTTTTTTTTTTTCACAAAGTCCCTGTAAAAAAAATTGTAGATATTTTAGGCAGATAAACTCATTATTCATTGAATAAGGTATTGTACTTTGGTGTGTAAATTCAACCCAACTCATCTATTAATATATTTTATTTATTATATGTGTCTTATAAAAGATACCTACCAATGGATAAAGACAACACATATTAAGTTGTTTATTCTTTCTTTCTTGCTTTAATGTCTTTGCTTAAACGTTATCTACGTCTTCTTATCTCCACTTTCTTCATCTTTTAATTTTTTTATTTGATTTATTTACATGAATTATTGAACAAATATACAAATACATATAAATATTAAAAACTATATCAAAATAAAAAAGAAAAGGAATATAATGTTTTTTGAATTTTATATTCATTTTTATTTTCTTAGTATATGTTATCCAAATCAAACCTAATTTACTACTAATCAATTGCATTTCATTAAAAAATGACAGATATCCAACCTAATCTAATTCAGATTACTTTAATTCAACCAGGTAATAATAGGATCGGATGAATGGTTACACGAAGTGTAACTCAACTATATTCAATTTTTATCTTTAATATGTTTTGAGCATAAATAAATAAAACGAGCAAACACTTAATTCTTTTAATCGCCTTTTAGATGCTTATCATTATAACAAATTTATTAATTTGCAACAAAAAAATTCACCTGCTTCCGTTCGTCTAAAAAATATATGTGGATATTTTAAAATCCACGGATACTCGTGAATACCCACAAATATTTATTTTTTTTAATATTTAAAATTAAATTTAAATAAAATTACAAAAAAATGTAAAATAATTAAAATTTTATTTAATCTAATAAAATATAAATTAAAATTTAATTTTCATTAAATTTAACTTAATAAAACATAATTTTAATTTTAATTTTGTCCAGATGTACCCACGAATATGAATAGTATGATACTTATACCCGATCCATTTATAAATATGTATTAAAATACCAGTTACCCACAGATAACAAATACTCACGAATACCAACTATCTATCACAGATTTTATCCACGGACACGGATATTTTTGTCATCCCAAATGACTATTATTAAATGAAAACTATAAAGAAAATAAATACTTGTACTAAAATTAAATTATATATATAAACATATACGGTATTTCAGTGTATCATTTTTATGTCTACTTCAGTGTTGTTGGGAATAAAACTTTACCATGCTCTCCATTCACATCGATAACAATATTTCAAATTAAAATGAACTGAATAAAAAGATTATTAACTTTTTATTTGTTAAAATTTCCAACCAATTTCAAAAAGATTCAATCTAATTCAACTACTAATAACTATTTTAAGGATAAAGATTGAATCCATCCAATAAAATGGTATATAAAAAAGAACAAAGAAACATTTTGTAAAACAAAATAAAAATGCATTTTTCAAACAAAATTTTTCAAAAGGGTAAAATTATGAAATATGTATATTTAATTATGAAAAATTAATTGAATTAGTTCTAATGCATTAAGTATTAGGACGGAAAATAATGGAAAATTAATTATCCAGCAAATTAAATGGATAAATTTATGTTTTTATAATTGGTAGATTTACTCGTGACTGTAGATAAATCGGATGGATAATAGAATGTTTACCATTCGCCCATCTTCATCATCTAAGCATAGTAACAGTTAGATCCAAATTCTTGGAGATGGGTATAGGATCCTAAAGAATATGGCAAAAATTTACATTAAATTCGTCGTAATCGAACATTTCTATCGTAATCAATTTAAGATAGACTCATACAGAAGTCATATCCAATCAAATTGGCAACAACAAAAAAGTGATACAAATTTTAAAATTATGAGGTTAACATCCATTCAATACAAGAGTAACAACGTTACAACGGTGAAATTCTCGATGTCTTTCCACACAGCACAATAATTCGATATTATCATACTCTATAGAATTTGCATCTGAAAGAACCAAATCTAACTTAGTAGCCCTTCCTACACAACCAAGTCGATAACATTTAATATGGTTCAATTCGGTAAAGAAACATTACCCCAGTCGATAGTAGCGCTTGCAGACATCAAAGCAACGTCTGAACAGTGTTAATGCTTCCCCTCCCACCAGTAATACAACTATGAACTCATCAAGCTTTTATACGAACCACAAACGAACCTGCTCAGTGATTTAGAAAAGAAGATTGATCAGAGCAACTCATTCAGAGAAGACGAATTTTATACAGACATACTTGTATTTGAGTGCAGAGGTTAATAGGTGATAAAATTAGAGAGAAATAAGAACGAGGAATGCATCCTTATCCTTATTCAAGATAATTGTTACATATATGTTCTAAATAGACTCGGTGGAGATTATTTCCTAGGCTGATAGGTAAGTGTAACTTCCTAGCGACTATTACCCATGACTAAATTCAGTTCACAACTTACATTTCAAACAAACTGAAATTTTTAGAACTGCATTGTTGACTCAAAATAAAGGAATTTACGCATTGCAATGCTGGTAGTTTTATGCCGAGTGCAATGTTGATAGTTTGCCATAATTAAAGGGGCAAAAGAAGCAGAGATAAGACAATGAAAGCATCATTTATCCCAGGTGCAACAGTGATAATGTTTACATTTTACATGTACGGGGACAAACAATCTTGTTTGAATTGTCCTAAATTAACAAACACTGGTTAAGAAAAATAGAGGTTAACATAATTTTTTCTAGAAACAATGCATAAATTAAACTTCTTAAACTGAGGCAATAATAGCAGTATTTCAACTTTATCATCAGCACCATATAATAATTTTATTCCGTAACATAAAGATCTGAAAAGTACGGATCATAATAATTTGAAAGTAAACAACAAGATTATCATCAATCAGGCCCTTATTAAACTAAAACGTTAAACAAAAATTCAGACTTGGTTGACACACAGCAAAGCTATAGTCTTCTGATCAAGACAATAGCAATTTCTAATCAAAGAAGCAAGTTCATGAGCCTCTCAAGTCCCCACTTACGAGGGTAAGACCAGGTGAATATAGGGCCCCTTGATTGAGCTGGTTTAAAGGAAAAAGTTATTCTTTAATTAAAATATGAGTTTAAAAATTTGTAATAATTATGCAAGTTTTTGTACAGCTAATCAGTCAATGATGAAGGGCTTGTATATGATATACTGTTGTAAAAGCATACAAAATTAGAATATAATTAAAAACAAATATAGCTACACACTTGCACAACTTCACCCAACATGATTTGATCAAGATACTTGAAAAATTAAGGATGCTCTCACACTCCTAAACTTCACTATAGGCCATTAAATATCAACAAGACTGGAAACCACTTAAGCTTTTCTTTCAAAACTGATCAAATTCTTGTCGCATTTATTTTGCAATAATGATAGATAATCACAGTTACCAATCCCAACTAGCCATGTAGAATTTCCAAACTCAAAATTACTATATGGGATAGCAAAATAATGACTACTATATTAAACTTTTATTTGTAAGTTAAATAATCTATATCAATATGCTACAAATACAAATGTTTAGATATAAAAGCTTACATAACATGAAAAACATCTTCAATAATAATAAGAAGAAGAAGATCCATAATCATCCAAAAACCCAGTCAACAAAACAAGCAAGAACGAGCAAAGAACAGTCTACACAGAGAACAGAGTAGGAACTGATCAGAAAACAAAGACATGGTTGGAAAAAGTCTGACTTGGCTGGAAACTATGCAAATAGCAGTGAGTAGAATTGATTTTATCCAAACAGTGGGCAGGGAATCATATTTCTATATTCTTAACATGAAACAAGGGTTCAATTTTCAAATCCTTTGCCCGAATGAAAGGGATCAAAATTGTGAGATTTCCCCCTAAGCACACATCAGACACCAGAACACAACACTGAATCAATATGGCATCGTGATTACACACTATTGAAAACTATGGATAACCTTTACCAAACTAAGAAGGATAAACATTCATAATGAAAATGAACTCTTCTCTATCCATAAAAGTACTTCTGTAATATGTGGTAGAGAAAAATAAAAATAAAATGAGAAAAAGAAATACACACATGCAGGAAGGTTTGATATATCCGCAGAAACTGCACAAGGAATTCCCAAGTTGGAAAGAGCTCCTCTAATGATCCCGCATGGGAAATAAAGATGCATGCTCATTGCATGTGCCGCTTTGTTTTCAGCTGTAGGTGAATTATTATCCTCAACCGAACCAACATTATCAGTGGATGGATCAACTGACATGCGTGCAAGCCAGCGAAATTTATTATCTTGCAATACAAATGTACCCTGCAACAGAACCAAATACATCCATCCCAATCAAAAACTACATCATAATAATAATAAATAAATAAACACTGCCACAGGATTCAATTCCGAACTCACCCTGTGGTTTGTCTTCAAGTTGTCTATCTGCTTCTTAAATAGCTCAGACCAAAAATCCTTGCAGATGAACTTGATTGCTTCCAGATGATCCGTGAACCGAGGCCGCTCCATGGTATACCTAGCAACAAACCACATTTTCACAAATTCACTCCAAATTCATAATAATTCCACCAGAAAACAACAACGGAGAATTATTAAATTACATACAAAAACAATACAAACTTAACCTACCCTAAATTATCACCACCATCCACTGATGTCAAAGGTTCACCAACAAGGTATGCAATAAGCCTAGATATTATCTAAGAGATTCAGTTTAATTTGATTCTAGGGATTATTCGTATAATTGCGTAAACTATCTAAAATCAGTAGCACTATGGTGTTATTCAGCACAGATCTCCATAAAGAAATTGAAATCCAAATGAAGGTACAAAGATCATATATAACAGTAATTTGATGATTTTATCAGGGACTGGAAACAACCTTTCAGAAAGCTGGTGACCGACCTGATATCCAATGGCCTCGATCCTGCGTGCAGCGAGTTCAGGCTTGTTGGCGTAGAATCGATTGCAGTAACACGCCACCATCTCCGTCAATAAGCTATCAACGCAACTCTCTGATACTTCACGAACCATTCTCTCTCTCTCTCTCTCTAACACGCACTCGCTAACAAAGAAAAACGAAGGAATCAGAATCACTATACACTCTGAATCTGATTAGTCTCACTCCTCGTTGTTGCTTCCCCTGTCTCTCCCCGATTCACACCAACACATCTGAATTGAACTTACTGCACTTAACATGGGCTTAACTCTGTAACATACTTTGGGCCTGAGGTCCATGATTAAGGTCATTCTTTTGATAATTGCCAGGGCTGCACCCCATGTTTTTCTCTGCACCCTCAAAGTTGACTATAATGCCCATTATAATCCTACAAATTATAAATATTTCACGGATTTTAATATACGGTTTCGGAATTTTTTGAGTTTCGAAATTCAATTTTGGAACTTTTTGGATTTTGAAATCCAATTCAGGATTTTTTCCAAATTTCAAAATTTTGTTTTGGATTTTCTTGCATTTGGAAATTAAGTTTTGGAATTTTTAAGTTTTTGACATAAAATTTTGGAGTTAAGAAATCGAATCTCGAAATGTACCGTTTATACGAAAATAATAGAACAAACATTCATTTTTTTAACCTATAATAATATATAAAGATATTTTATATTCGCATTTCATAATATCAGTTTTATTTTTAATTATTTTATAAATAATTTATTTTTAATCTTTATTTTAAAAATTTCTTTTATCTTAAATTATTATTTTAAATTTTTTTATATATCTTATTTTTTAATTTTTTTTAACAATTATTTTAAAAATTAATTATATATTTATTATTAATCTTAACTTAAAAATAAAAAAAATTATTATTATTATTATTCAATTTTTATAATATTGATAAAAAATAACAAATGATATTTTTTTTGGTTTTATCCACAGAACTACAATTATATATATATATATATATATATATATATATATATATATATATATATTTTGAAATTTAAATTTTTTTAATGTACATATTATCTATAACAATAAATAAAGAGATAATTTTTTGTATTCATATTTTGTTATTCAAATTTTATTCTTAATTATTATTTTAAAAACTAATTACTTTATAAATAGTTTACTTTTAACGTTAATCCAAAAACCTCTTTTGTCTTCGACAGTTGTCTTAAAAACATCTCTTATGTACATATTTTATTTTTCTAAATTTACTTTTAACAACTATTTTAAAAGGTCATTATATATTTTCTTTTGAACTGAATCGAATCGAATTGAATTAAACTTGAATCGAACAAGACTGAACCGAATTAACTGGATCGGAACGAACTGAACCACACTGAATCAAAACAAATCGAACCAGACCGAACCGAACTATATCGAACCGTAGTGAAACAAAACAAAATGAACCAGACCGAACCGGACCAGACCAAACCGAACCAGACCAGAACGAACCGAACTGAACCGAATCGAACCGCATTGAACCGAACCAAATCAAACCAAGCCAAACGAAATTGAATTGAACCGAACCAAATTGAATTGAAATACTCTTTGGTTGTGCTGAATTTTAAAACACCTTCAAAATAAAAGGAGGAAATTTAAAGAAAAAATTCACACTTTCATAATTAATTAATATAAAGCAAAAGGAGAGTCGCTTTGTAATGTGCACAAAAAATGTCATACCCAAAAGTTTTTTCAACACCAACACCACAATTGTAATGTCCCTCTTAAACAATAAAAACATAATATTTTTCCCCAAATTAAATATAGCAAGTGTATAAACAATAACATAAACAAAATCTATACTTTCAATAAATAAAACATCCAAAGAATAAGCTTGAATTGGTTTGTATTCACCTTTTACACAAATAACTATTTTGTCAAAGTGGAGACCATAGAGTTTCGAAATTGATAAAAGCCTAAATATTTAAGTATTTAAGAAAAATAATATAAGATGATGAAAAAAAAAGTGAAATAGGAGCACTTAAGCATTAAGTATAAAAAAAATAAGAAGAATGCAAAAGACATATAAGAGAAAGATAAAATGTTAGTTAGGGTTAAGGTTCAAAATAAGACATACCAGTTGGGTTGGGGGTGTGAGGTGTTAGAATTGTAGTGAAGGTGGTAAGGTGGGATGACGAGAGCAAGGCGACATGGCCTTATATAGTAGTGACAGGGATAAAAAGCTCACGATCATTGTCTCAAACAGTGGTGGTGATTGAATTAAATAATGGAGTGTGCACAGGGTTTAGGATAAAGGCCATTGAAGAGAAAGGGGAAAATAAAATACATAATTCAATCAGTGAGCAGTTAACCGATAAAAGTTCAGTTTTTTAAAAATAAACGGTAAAACAATACAGTTTATTTTTTATTAATTTTTTTAATATAATATATAATTTTTATCAAAAATAGTTGTTTTTTTTTTACTTTAATATAATACATATAATTATAGTTAAGTTTAGTTAGATTAATTTTGTTCATCTATAACAATATATAAAGAGGATACTCTCTTTTGTCTCCATATGTCGTCATTCAAATTTATCCTTCATTATTATTTTAAAAAGTAATTATTTTATAAATAGTTTATTTTTAACCGTTAATTTAAAAACATCTTTTTGTCTTCAACAATTGTTTAAAAACATCTCTTATGTACATATTTTATTGTTCTAATTTAACGTTTAACAACTATTTCAAAAATTCATTATATATTCTTTATTGAACTGAACCAAACCGAATCTAATTGAAGTGGACCAAATCGGACCAGACCGAACTGAACCGAACCGAACCAGACCGAACCGAACCGAATCGAACTAAACCGAAGCAAACCGCACTGAACCGAAACGAATCGAAATGAACCAAACCAGACCAGACCGAACTGAACCGAAATAAACCAAACTGAACCCCATTGAACTGAAACAAACCAGGCCAAACTGAACTAAACTGAAACGAACCGAACCAGACCGAACTGAACTGAATTGAACCAGGCCGAACCGAACCGAACCGCACTTAATCGAATCGAACCAAACTGGCCAGACCGAACCAAACCAAACCAAACCAAACTAAATCGAAATAAACCAAATTGATTTGAAATACTTTTTAGTTGTGTTGAATTTTAAAACACCTTAAAAAAAGGATAAAATTTAAAAGAAAATTTTACACTTTCATAATTAATTAATATAGAGTAAAAGGAGAGTCACTTTGTAATGTGCGCAAAAAATGTCATACCCAAATGTTTTTTCAGCACCAACACCACAATCGTAAGGTCCCTCTTAAACAATTGAAACATAATATTTTCCCAAAATTAAATATAACAAGTGTATAAACAATAACATAAACAAAATGTATGGTTTCAATAAAAAAAACATCCAAAGGATAAGCTCGAATTGGTTTGTATTCACCTTTCACACAAATAACTATTTTGTTAAAGTGGGGAGCATAAAGTTTCGAAATTGGTAAAAGCCTAAATATTTAAGTATTTAAGAAAAATATTATCAGACGATGTAAAAGAAAAGTGAAATGGGAGCAGTGAAGCATTGAGTATAAAAAAATAAGAAGAATGCAAAAGACATATAAGAGAAGGATAAAATGATAGTTAGGGTTAAGGTTCAAAATAAGATATACTAGTTGGGTGAGGTGTGAGGTGTTAGAATTGCAGTGAAGGTGGTAAGGTTGGATGAAAAGAACAAGGCGACATGGCCTTATATAGTAGTGACGGGGATAAAAAGATCACGATTATTGTCTCAGTGGTGGTGATTGAATTAAAAACTGGAGTGTGCACATGGTTTAGGATAAAGGCCATTGAAGAGAAAGGAGAAAATAAAATACATAATTCAATTAGTGAGCGCAGTTAACCGATAGCAGTTAACCGATACATTTTTTATTATTATTTTTTAAATATAATATATAATTTTTATTAAAAATAGTTTTTTTTACTTTAATATAATATAAATAATAATAGTTAAGTTTAGTTAGATTAATTTTGTTCATCTATAATAATATATAAAGAGATACTCTCTTTTGTCTCCATTTGTCGTCATTCAAATTTATCCTTAATTATTATTTTAAAAAGTAATTATTTTAAATAGTTTACTTTTAACCGTTAATTTAAAAACATCTTTTTATCTTCAACAATTGTTTAAAAACATCTCTTGTGTACATATTTTATTTTTCTCATTTAAAGTTTAACAATTATTTTAGAAATTCATTATATATTTTTTATTGAACTGAACTAAATCCAATCGAATTGAAGTGGACCGAACCGGACCAGATCGAACTAAATCGAATCAGACCGAACCGAAAAAGACTGAATCGAACCGAACTAAACTGAATCGAACCGAAATGAACCGAAACAGATCGAACCAGACCGAACCAAACCAAAACAAACTGAACTGAACCGCACTAAACCGAACCGAACCGAACTAAATCGCACTGAACCGAAACAAACGAAAATGAACCGAAAAAGACCAAACCAGTATAAACTGAACCGAACCGAACTGAACTAAGCCAAACTGAATTGAAACGAACCAAAATAAACCGAATCGCACTGAACCAAAACGAACTGGACCAGACCGAACCGCACATACCAAACCGAACTGAATCTAACCACACTGACCGAACCGCTCTTAACCGAACCACACTTAACCGAATTGAACTAGACCAGATTGAACCAAATTGGACCAGACCAGACCGAACCAAATTGGACCAGACTGAACCGAAATACTCTTAGTTGTGTTGAATTTTAAAACACCTTCAAAAAAAGAGGATAAAATTTAAAATGAACTTTTACACTTTCATAATTAATTAATATAAAGCAAAAGGAGAGTCACTTTGTAATGTGTGCAAAAAATGTCATACCCAAAAGTTTTTCAGCACTAACATCATAATCGTAAGGTCCCTCTTAAATAATTGAAACATAATGTTTTCCCCTAATTAAATATGGCAAGTGTATAAACAATAAAATAATCAAACTGTATATTTTCAATAAAAAAAAATCAAAGGACAAGCTTGAATTGCTTTGTATTCGTCTTTCACACAAATAACTATTTTGTAAAAATGGAGAACATAGAGTTACGAAATTGGTAAAAATAAATATTTAAGAAAAATATTATAAGACGATGAAAAAAAAAAAGTGAAATGGGAGTAGTGTAACATTGAGTATAAAAAAATAAAAATGAGAAGAATGCAAAAGACATACAAAAGAAGGATAAAATGTTAGTTAGGGTTAAGGCTCATAAAAAGACATACCAGTTGAGTGGGATGTGAGATGTTTGAATTGCAGTGAAGGTGGTAAGGTGAGATGATGAGAGCAAGGCGACATGGCCTTATATAGTAGTAACGGAAATGAGAAGTTCATGATCATTATCTCAATAGTGGTGATTGAATTAAAAAAGGAGTGTGTGTGGTGTTTAGGTTAAGAGGTCATGGAAGAAAAATGAGAAAATAAAATACATAATTCAATTAGTGAGCAGTTAAATGATAAACATTCAATTTTTTTGTAAAATAAACGGTAAAACAATATTGTTTAATTTTTATTAATTTTTTTTATCTTAATATTTAATTTTTATTAAAAATAGTTTTTTTAGTTTCTTTAATATAATACAGATAATTATAGTTAAGTTTAGTTAGATTAATTTTGTTCATCTCTAAAAGATAAAATAATTTTATAAGAATGATATATTCTTAAATATAAAGAGAAAATAAAAGAAACAAAAAATCATAACAAAAATAACGTACAACTAAAGGGAGATATCAAAGATATTCATGAGACCTATCGTTATTATATTGGTCAAGTCAATTTTATCAATATTTTTTATAGAAAAATTAATGATTTCTTTTAATATATTTTATTTATTTATTTTTTAATTTCTTGATTATTTTTTAGCCTTTCATTACTTTTCATTTTATTTCAAAAGGTCCAAATTGAACCTTTTTATAATCTTGATTTATGTTTATAATTCCTTTTAAAGATACGTTTTTATATGATTGAGCGTACAAATAATTTCATGCTGTAAGAAAAGTAATCTAGTCTACTACTACTACGAGAGATATTCATCTATCCCAATGTAGATGTTAAATTTTGTCTAAAATAACTACAAATCTCTTCTACAGTGGCCAAATATTAAGGGTAAATATCTAAAATTTATAAACCATTTTGAAAATTTCATTTAATAGACAACAATTAGATAATCAAATCAAAGAGATGAAGAAGCACATGACAATTTATTTTCCAGCAAACACGTGACAATGTAAATGCAATAAGTATGAAGGAGGGAAATTTCTACTACATTTAAAGGTTAATCAACAAGTAATTATAAAATATTTACAAGAAGAAATAAAAAATGCATTTTCTACTATATTTAAATAACGTTAACTGATGATTGATTGTGTTTATTCTTTATATATTGTTATAGATAAATGAAAAATACTTTTTTTTTGCGCTCCTATGATTTCTAACAACTGTCACATGTTTCAAAACAACCTTCTACCCATCCTAAAGGGACTTCAAGATGACCTTTTCAACATGATTTTTGGAACAAACTTTATGAAATTCTAAGAACATGATTTCCAAAATAGGGTTTTTGGAAGAAAATTTTTGAAATAGAATTTCTAAAGCATATGAAATACATTTTGTAAAGAGCTTTCTAGACCAGAATTTTCAAAATAAGCTTTTCAGAACATATGAAATACTTTTTTAGATGAACTTTTCAAAACAAACTTTTCAAAACTTATAAGATGTAGTCTGGAATAGGATTTCAAGAACAAAATTTTTGAAACAAATTATTCAGAACGAGTTTTATTGAACAAGCTTCCCATAAATTATCATCGGTTTACACTCTCTCTTACTGCTTCCTCTCAAAAGGATTGCAACAACAATGGAGAACGGAGGTGTAGTGACAATGGCGACGAATGCGGAGGCTCGGTAGCCGCAATGACATGGTTCAACGATGAAAGATATTTTAATATTTTTGCTTTTAGCATGAGAGTTAAACTTAACTCAAATTTCTATAAAATATTAAAAAAATACGAACACACAAGTGCAACAACGCCTGTGTTTTTGCTAAAAAACAAAAATATTACCAATCCATACTTGGTACAACAACAATCTTTGTGTTTATCAAAATATATGCATCAATAAGGTTATTACTATTTCTTCAATATTTGTATACTATTACATATACATTTAATGTCTCATAAGTAAATAATAATATTCAATGATATTCTTTAGTTCTTTAAAACTCAACAACTTATGGACCATGTCTTCTACAAAGAATTAAGAAGACGACTTCAAAGGTAAATAAAGATTTTTTTTTATTTATACATGATTCAATTGTTACATAATATTTCTGTTATTTGTATATATATATATATATATATATTAACAATAATATTTACTTTTTTTAAAATGCAGGGAAGCTGAAATACATCCTAGACATAAATTTTTATTTGGCCTCCCAATTAAAGAAATGTTTAAGGATGTAAATCTATGATACTTTTATTGACTATTTTTTTTTTCTACATCATGTAATAAATATATATTTCAGTTTTTTAACGAATGTATATTTAAAGACACCTACTAAAATAGTTTGTATATTTATAGACAAGTACCATTGACTCCATCACATATAGCTCATTAACCCAAATCTTGATCAAATGTATTAAATATTAGTTGATACACAATCTTACGAATTAGTAAGTTACTGTTTTTTTTTTCAACCAATTTAGGTCTACCCATCATAAATTGTCATTGATGATTCTCAATATAATACATATAAATACATAAAAAAAAAACAAACACACAAGCGTGACATCGACTATATTTTCCTAGTTCATATTAAAGATAATTTGACTCCATTAAAAATTACAAATAAAGTTGGTGAATTAATTTTGTTTTAATATATCTATGAAAATTAGATTATGAATTTTATGAAAATGGATTTCTAAATGAATTTCAAAACCTGATCTTGGATTTTTTAGGATTTCCAAAACCGGTTTTAAAGTTATAGAAATCCAATTTCAAAATCCGGTTCTAGATTTCTCGAATTTTAGAATCCGGTATTGATTTTTTTGAATTTCGATTAAGAATTTTTCTGAATTTTAAAATTTGGTCCTTGATTTCTTGGATATTGAAATATGATTCTAGATTTTGGTGAATTTCGACATCTACTTCTGAATTTTTGAAAATTGAATCAAAATCTGATTAGGTATGAATATTTTTTTTCACCAAATTTTGAAATCCACTTATGTGTTGAGTAAAAAAAAATTAAAATTCTATTTTTGTGAGTGTTCACCAGATTTGGAAATTCGATACATGATTTAGTTATTCTGAAATCTGACAACTACATCCCTAATAAAATTAACAGGATTTCTTATTCTAATACAGGAATGTACAAGGACCAGAAAAATAATTTATTGTGTGTCTTGGATGGAAGAAAATGAGAAGACGACGAAGGAGGTGCAAGAATGAGGCTATCCTGCAATGCATTTCATATATTTTGAAATTGCAATTTTACCTTTGAATCACATGATCACAAGAGCCAACTGAATGAAAGAACAAGGAATATTCAAATAAAATAAGATGGATAAAATGTCTATTTAAAAGTTAAAGAGGTGCAGCTAGAAAACAACGGGGGTGGAAAAAGCAAAAAGCGTAGTGAAGAAAACCCCAGCCCAAGAAAAGTGGTGTGGGTTCCGAATTCAAAGACAGGACTCTTTCCTACAGCCAACAATCACGGGTGCTGCTATATATATTCTCTCATCACACTCTTCGCGTTCTCCGCCACCTTCTACCTTTTCTCTCCATTTTTTCTTCTGCGGCTTCGCACCTTCGCAACTCACCACAATGGCCACCAATACACTCGCGGGGACATCACTCTCCATGCGATCTCTCACTCCCCAAACGCAGGTATCGTTTTCCGTTTCCTCTTCCTTATCAATTTTAGTTGCTGCTCCGCGCTTTGTTCCCTTCTTGATCTGTTCATTACTCGTGGGAAACACCTCGATGCGTTCGTTTACATTCTTACTTTTTTCCTTATAGGGCACGATTTGCTACCAACACTCCTGAATCTTAATTTTTGTTTATTCCTGTTTTTTTTTTTTTTCACTTACTGTCACTAATCGCCACTTCTACTCAATCTTTTTTCATTTAATCTATGTTTATTTCAACTGTGAAAGGCTTTTAGATTAAAACAATGTGTTCGGGGTTTGTCAAGTTTCATGCCAAACAAATGTATAATTTTGGGTTTTTTTTTTCTGGTTGACAAACGCTGCAAGCTTATTAGTGATAGGAGTTGGACTAAAGTTGAAATTTTTTGGACAATATCATGGCATGCTTGCTGCACACATCAATGGTGGTCATTAAGCTTTTCACATGAAAAAGAACCCAGAAAAACTTTAATGTATTGCAATTAGATTTTGTTGTTTTAATTTTTATTCATAATTCTTTAATGAGCTTTATACTGGTGAATTTTTTGAACAGGCTTTCACCTCACTTTCTGGCCGGAGATCTGGTCTGATTTCCAGCTTTGGGAGAAAGAATGTTTCTTTTAACTTGCAGCCTCGTCAAATTCGCCTTCAAATTTCCTGTGCTGTAAGTAGCTTCTGCAGTGTGTGATTTATTATATTTTCGTAATTGACTATTGCTTTCGTGGGTACCAAATCACTGTATAGTTTCTCAAGTCTATTGCCGGTAGTATATTTCTTCATTGGAGTGAGAAATGATTGAGAAAAAATGTTATGTGAAAGGTGAAGTAGTATGCGTAGTTTATAACGTGAGATCAGATATCCTTATTTTAGTTAATTATCGCTTGGCCTCAATTAATCCTTTGTGTTCTGCACAGTGTAGTGGCATACATATATTTCATGCTTTGCAAGAGATGGTTTTAAATGAAGGAACAATAATAACTACTATTTTGAGTTTTTATGTGAATGTTGCTGCAAAGACCATTAACCATTTAACATAAACGTAAATTACACAATGATCTTTTTCTTTTGAATCCTGTGTTTTATGAAGTTTTTAAAGGGTTTTACACGCAGGGAACTGGTATACATAAATTTCATGGTTTGTAAGAGATGATTTTAAATGAAGAAGCACTAAAAAACTACTATTTTGAGCTTTTATGTGGATGTTGCTGCAAAGGCCATTAACCATGTTATTATAAACGTATATTATACACACTGATCTGTTTCTTTGAATCTTGTGTTTCATTAAGTTTGTAAAGGGTTTTACATGCAAGGAACTGTATGCCTGTTTGTTATGATGCACAGGCCTTTAATTAATCTCTATTTAACACCATTTGATCCTCACAAATCATCAGTTGAAAAATGTGATGCTATTAATGAAAGAATATTTTTTCTATCCCGTCTCCACCAATGTAAATCGATCCATTAATGCTTCGCTTGCTTGAGATTTACCAACTGGTGAAAAAATTCGTATGATGAATGTAACAAGCTTTGGCTTATATTAAAAGGGCTGGATGGCATATTTTGTCTTACTTGATTGGAATATAACTAAAACAAGCCAAAACCATATGATGTATTTATGCTTTTTCGTGCTTATGAATATGCCTTTGAACAGGCAAAACCAGAGACAGTAGAAAAGGTTTGCGATATAGTAAAGAAGCAGTTGGCCGTGTCTGAAGGTCAAACCGTGACCGCAGAATCAACATTTCAAAAACTTGGAGCTGATTCCCTTGACACGGTAAGAAGAAAACGTCACGGCATAGTACAATATATTACCCGATGGCACCTGTATCTACCATCCTATATTACATATGCCATGAATAATTGCGTATTTCGTTTAAATATCATACCTTGTAGGTTGAGATCGTGATGGCACTCGAGGAAGCATTCGGTATCGCCATTGAGGAAGAGAGCGCACAGACCATCACTACAGTTCAGGAAGCTGCAGATCTTATCGAAGATATCATTGGAAAGAAGAGTTCTTAGAATAAACATGTATCAGGAGGTTTGAGTAAACATGAACTCAGTCTCCATACCGGTCGACATTTATGGTGTGGGGCAATTTTGAGTCTCGAGTGTTTTAGTTGTGAACTCTGTTGCTTGATAAGTTAGTCCAACCTTTTTCTTCTGGAAATTAGTTTTATTAAGTCGTCTTTTTGCATTAAGTGGTTTAAGTAAGTGATATGTTAGTTTTACCAGAGATAGATTATTTATGTTAATGACATTTTATGTTAATTTTATTCAGTTCGCAATTCTTGCTGGGTAATAAAGATAATTTGGCTTATGCAAAAATTAGGGGAAGAAATTTAACCTGAACAACCCCAAGTGGTGGATCAGAACTCCATATATACGTTAAAAGTCATGTTCATTAAATAACAGAACACTTTGAGGTTCTAACAGATAAACATCTTTGTACATGATATTGCAATCTGCTAGAATAGTTATTTCATTTACATAGTCCTGATACTGATACAGCCTTAATTTAGCTACTGCTGATAACATTATTCCCAATCTGTGTCGAAGAAACCCGCATCTTTCATCTCGGAATAATACACGTTTTCCAAATGAAAATTTTCTTCCTGAAATTCGAAACAAAAATCAAGATTGTTACAGGGAAAGCTGTCTTCATACAATAGCAAAATGCTTGAAAATAAACAGCACTAACCTGAAAAAAGTCTGTTTGGAATGTTGTATACAAAAAAGGGAGGTAAAATGCGTGGTAAAGGACAACAGCGACACGATACAACCTGTGAACAAAAGGTCAACAAGAACAAGGCTTTAGTTGCCAAAGAAGAACAGCTCAAAATGGATGTCTTCTCAGTTAAATTAGGATCTGACCATAAACCAAATGCAACACCGTTTCCAGTGAGGCCACAAGCAAGTGTCACAGTCGCATTAAAAATGAACATGACAGCAACATACTTGTAAAAGGCAATTTTCGCTGCACGAAACGAAGGAAATTAGGCAGTCAGAAACAGTTAAAAAAGTCATGTTGAAAGAACACTCACCAGGCAACGTTTCTCTCCATCCGGAGTGGTACATAAACATTAGGAAGCCATAAACAGCAGTGAGCAGCAGCTTGTGGACAATCAACAAGTTCCATTTCACATGATTCGTATTTTCATTGCTGTCGACGAATAATGGTATCCCAAAGACAAAAAGATAAAAAGCCTAACAAGAAAAAAAGGTGCAATCATTCATCCATTATACGATGCAGTACCACAATAACGCACAGATTCCGATAAGAAACTGAAACTGCATGCTTTTTCATTGACTCAGCAGAAATATATATTTCATTCAACAGTATATTTGGCATGAAAAAATAAGTTGATTTGACATGGGATAGAGCACTGATGTGTTTTGTTATCTCCATTATGATAACATGATTTAACCAAGGTCACGATTTTGCATTTTGGAAAAAACCAGAGAAATACCTTCAACAGTATATCCAAGCCAACAACGAGCGTTGAGATACCAAAAGTCCGTTTCATTGCTTCTAAGCCACCTGCATTATTTCCTTGAAGTAAAAAAGCCACCAAACTCACTTCCAAAAACAGCATTCCGGAAGTAGTAAACAAGGATAGCAAGTTCCATGACAACTCTCTCTTAGATGTGCACTCCCATGCCTGGAATCACCAAAGATCAAATAAAACATATATTAACCCACCACTCTAGTCTCAAGTGAAGGTACAGAAAATCCTAGTAAGCTAGAAATGAGCATGCAAATTCCAATGCATATATGAATTCTGTCCTATCTGAATAAACTTTTTAGGTTTAATTTCTCATACGTTTCTTATATTTGCACTATTTTTGGTTTCTGTACCTAGAAACCATCATTTTTACTCTAAACACATGCACTTTTGATATCATATTGGTTCTCCATGTCAAGCGTCTAATTTCATCACGTTACAAAATAGAGATTGACAAGTTATCTCATAATTTTTCAGACAATATAAAATAACCACAAATTTTGTATGCTTCTTTTTTAATTTTATAGGAACAACATGTGACGGATTAATAACCGCTATAATAGTTTTGACAGTTCCGAACCACCAATTTCCATATTTTAACTAAAGAAATTATGTTATAGGCATAAGAACCAAAACAGGAAAAGCCTATATATACGGTATTAACCCAATTCCATAAAATGTAACCATAGCCCCTTGAGAAATAAAAGGAAAATTAATAGTTTTCTCAAAATAATGAAAAGATTCAAACTAATATAACTCGAAATTGAACCAACGAACCTAAAAGATTGATAAAGATTGTAAAGAAAATTTTTACCTTTTTCAGACTTTATCATAGAATATGTGTACTTGCGTTGATCGTAATAATATACTCACTACTCCTTTCTAACTGATTTTATTAAAAATTAGAATTTGGGAACGAAAAATACAGCAAAATTTTACTTTTTGAAATTTAAACGTCAGGGGAAAAGAAACAATAAATCATTTTTTTAAAGTGAATCTAAAGAAAAATAAATAAATAAAATTAAAATCAGCATAACTATAAATTAAAGTCAAGTAGTTTCTCCAAAAGTTGAACTTTAATTTATATTAACTTTTTATTTGTTTATTTATTGTAACAAGAAATCATGGCTTCTTCTATCCCTAGTCAAGACACTCCAGTACAGTCAAATCCCAATCCTTAGGTACGACACTCAAATAAGGAAACATTTCTGCCAACAACATTTTCTATATTTATGAACTAATCTTAAAGCTTAATTCACCGACTCTGCCACACAAAAATCTGAAGGAAAAAAACGCTTTCCATAAAATCCTTTTATGTAAATAGGATTTTATCGTAATTGACGTCTGAACGTAGCAATTATTATACATGAATCAGAACAAACCTGGAGCAAGCACCAAGCAAGATTGAGAAGTGTGACGAGCCAGAGCAAGGCGTTATACGAAAGGATGATGTATGAGCGAGAAAGAGAGAGTTTGAGGAAGCTGTGTCTGGCTTGAAGTATCAGGTACAGGACGAAGAGGAAGGAGGGAATGATGAGAGTGGCATTGTGCCATAATCCGTGACATTCGAATAGCAAATCGAAGAACCCGTGGGTGGAACCGTTTGATATCAAGCCACGTAAATCGGAGACTTGCGATATCACTGTCTGTGGAACCATAGTCTCTGAAAGGGGAATTGCACGGGAGAAGAAAACCCTAATTTCTTGATTTTGACATATATGGAGCTTCGGCTTCAATTTGTTGACTGACCGACTGGTTCTAACACTTTTTTACCACAGAATCTGACTTCCGTATCCTTAATTTATTTATTATTACATAAATCTTCCAAAACTAAATTAAATGTATCTATCATCCAGTTATTATGGAACAAATTTTATTATTTTAAAATGGTGCATTATTAAATATAATTTAAGTAATGAATTTATAGTCTACAAAAATACAAATAATAATTTTATATTGTAAAATAATTCTGTAGTGTCACGTAATTAATTTGATAAAACATATATTGTAAATAAATGTTATTATACTTATCTTAATAAGAAATTCAAAAGTTAAATCGTATAAACAAATTTAACTAAATTTTTTCAAATAAACAAAAAATAATAAACCTATATTATCTATCACTATTAATAAAGATCATTACCTTTGTAAAATAGTTTGTTGGTATTTTATTTCTATAAGATCGGTCAGATACTCTTAATTCCTTGATAATTGGTTTTGTTTATCGTTCCTGTCTTCATTCAATTTGTTTCTCTTATTGCGTGTGTTTCTTTTGCTCACGGGTGGTATTTGTAAAAGATAATTTAAGACTTAAGTTAGTAAATTTTGAATGTAATAATAATCGATGTGAAATTATACTTTACTTTGACCTCCTATCTGTACTATTTGTAATGAATTTTACTTACCAAAAACCTAACTATGGTATGATTACTTAGTTTATTTGAGTGAAGTTGCTTTTAGACTTGCTAATTGTGTTGAATGCTAACCGATCAATCATGTTTGAGTTTGAGATGGACAATCGACATGACTGATCAGCCTATAAATTGGTCTGCTACCTCTTGGTCATCTGCCTTGTTAGCCTATATTGTTTAGAGAGCAATATCGGTAGGTTGGAGGGTGATTATGTCTAGTTGGTATGTTATGGGTTTTTTCCCATGTTTCTAGTTCCTAAACGATCCTAACGAATGTGCTAATTCATATTAAGTTGATTCATTACTCTTTGAATGTCTTGATCGATCCATTTTGACTGATTGATCCATACTATACAATTTTATTTTAATATACATATCTTTGTTAACAATTTTACTTTTATCAATATAAATTATTTTATTCATTATATTTTTATATTTTGTAATACCTTTTATTTCAATTTAATTAATATCTCTGATAAAAAAATTATTCATAATTGTAAAACTGGTTTACTTTATAATTATCTGTAATTTATAACTATTTATTTTGATAATAATAAATGGGGTAAGAGTTAAATTTCAAACTTGACCAACTTCTTTATATATATATATATATATATATATATATATATATATATATATATATATATATATATATATATATATATATAAATCTGAAGATGAAATCGTTTTCTTAGTTGAGGTATCAGGGAAATGACGGATCATCCTTAATTGAAGACTTTGAGATTATTGGTTTATTTTAGATCTTAGAACCTCGTTATCAGTTTCATAGTGAGTGTCGATATTCTGATCGATTCCAAGTCTGATGATAGAATCGTTGTCAATTACCATATATCACCACATATCCTAAGTATTGTCTCTTTTGAAATGTGAAATTATGTTATGTTTAAAAGACATTTCGAATAGACGATGGAATGAAAAATGAGTATTTGAGCTCTTTTTTGACTTTGACTCTTAAACAATATGAAATTGTTAGACGCAATAATAACATACATTTACCAATTTAATAAGTTTATTTTTCTTCTAGTTATCTTTGTTTTAATAAAATTTTAATAATATATTATTCAAAATTCCATCCTTTCTCCCTTGATACAATTAATTATTGATCAAAAACACGACTTGCTGACATTCCTTTGGGTACGTCAATTAACCATAAGCCATCTCTCCATAAATATTCTCTTTCGGAAATTATATTTTGATACCCAAATTTTCTATATTATATTTAATAAAAAAAATAAAATAAAAACAAAATTTTGAAATAAAATAATAATATTCATGAGTATTAAATCGGAGTGTAATCAAAATACAGTAACAAATATGAAGTTCTTTTTTGTCTTGGTCACCTCGATTTCCTTTTCTTTCATTCTATCCTTACATAACTTCTGTACTGTCGAAATTCTGTATAAATAAATAGAAAAAAAAAAGGGAAACAATTACACAAAGGAAAACCGTTACAAGATGAATGCGTTCATGGCTGCAACTAGGTCACATATACACCTCCAAAAGTTTCCAACCTATAACGTGTCTCCCTTTGGGAACGGATCCTCAACTCCCTCCACAATAGCAGGATACCACTCCAAGACCCTTCCACTACTCATTTCTCATTTTCCTCTTTCTCCCTTTTCTTCTTACACCAATGCCTCTCTAATACAAAATGCAAAATATATTAGGTTAAGCCAAACAGAACCATGAATTTGGACACCAAATTTTTCTGATTCTTCCTAATCTGAAATAAATTTCTGTTTCCAGACACAAATCAAAGCAAGTTTTACCATAAGTTTATAATCCATGTGTGTGAGAATGTGATCATTGTTTATGGTGTTTATTTATTTCTGTTTACTTTGCTTGAATTCTAGATGGATAGGCGAAGAGTGTACGAAAGGCAGAACAGCTCTTCGGGGACGCCGACGACGCCTTCCTCGCCGGGGAGCACGGTAACGCCAGTGAACCGCCACGCGCGTGCAGGTTCCACTGGCTCCGCCATGATTGGTGCCCGAAGAGCACAGAACACTGCCACCAAGGCCGCCGCACAGAGAATCGCACAGGTCATGTCGCAAGCAGACGACGATGGTGAAGACGACGACGACGTTCCTCTCGATTACTCCTCAATCTCCGGCGCCGGAGGCATTGGCCTCGGCGGTGGAAGACCGATGCCAAGTCGCTCTCCCATGGTAACTTAACTAACCACCACCTTCATCGCTTTGGTTGCATATATATTTCCTCCTTTTCTAATTGAACGTGGTTCGAATTTGATGTCGTTGTTGCTACTGTTCCATTAGGCAGTTCGTAGCGTTCAGGATCCAGCTTCGTCTGCAAGGTCCCGGTCACCGATGGTAATTTCGCTTGATAATCTGATCGTAGTGCTTTATTTGAGGTTTGTCTCCGCTGTTAGTTTACGTGTTAAAATTGTTCTGTTTCTTTTAGTCAGTTCGCGGTGTTCAAGATAAAAATCCATCTGCGAGATCACGTTCTCCTGCGGTAACTGGATTTTTCGTTGCAACGATGTGTATATTCATATTGAAGGCTGCTTGCTTAATTGGAATCACACAAGTTGATGAACACTTTTGATTTTGTTTCTCTCAGTCAATTCGCCCCGCGCAAGATCCTACGCAATCTGCTAGATCTCGATCCCCAGCGGTAATTAGCTTCTCTGCCTACCATTTTTGTGGGAAATACTTGGGACACAATCTCTACAATTGACTAATTCTTGTTAAAATTACATTATTTGAGTTTTACTCTATATGATGAAATTTACTTTAGATTTTACAATATTTTAAGAAATCTCAAGATTAACAAAACAAAAAAAGTGCATTAGAAGAGTGTAGATTATATTAGTATCACTCATTAATTTAGTTGGACACAAGAGTGTGAAAGTTATTTCTAAACGTAAGGTTTTAAAGGGTGTTTAGGCAGTTGTTTTTTAAATCTACCAAGTTTGATTCGTAGTTGATGGAGTTTGAATAAGAAGAGAAAGGCTTTTATGTAAGAACCAGATGACACATATTTGTATATTTATATATTTTTAAAATATTTGTTATCCTTTTTCTACCATTCCTTTGTAATTAAAATACGCATTGATTTTTTTTTTCTAAAACATTCTCAACTAATTAAAATGTTTTATAAAAAATTAATTTAAAATGAATGAGATATACAGTTTTTTTTAATCTAATTTGATAATACAAAGACTTACTTATATTTAAAGCAATAATATATTTTTTTTAGTAATTTACTGTTTTAAATTAATTTTACTATATAACGTGAATTAGTTAAAATGTTTTTGAATTAGTTGAGTGGAGGGACTAATTTGTTAGTTTAGAATTATTAGTAATTTGATAAAGTTGATGAAACTTTGATTTTGTTAATTTGTCTTAGTCAGTTCGCGCTGTTCAAGAGCAGCCACAATCTTTGAGAGGCTCTGTTCGATCATCTTCCACTTTAAATGCTCTTCCTGCTGAGCAGACACCCACAGTACTGAATAACGCAGAACAACCGCCTTCTGCTCGTTCGGCGTCGGGAAACCGATCCTTGGACTTTTCTCCCTCTTCTCGCACAATGATATCGACACGGTCAACTCAACCCAGTAGCGCAAGTAATGATCAACCTCCCTCTGCTCGCTCAACCGCGGGCCGTCCCAGTGGCCTTTCTAAGGTGGTTCCCATGGTACCTCCTAGTGTACCTATCACCCTCAGACCAGCCTCTTCTGCTGGTATTCCACCCTCTGAGCCTCTTATTGATGTTAGAAAAGACAGAAGGTATGCTGCTACTCCTGCTCCTTCTTTTACTTTTCCTTAACAAGAAAATATCAGACACTGCGGAGTCATAGAAACTGTTGCTTTCCACTACTGAAGCTCCCACATAAGAGAGAAAGACAAATGGAATGTGTGGTTTTTCAAACTGGAGTTGTCCATTAGTAAAGAGAATTGTGCTCGGAGTGATATACTTCCTGATAGTATTTCTTGCACTCTGTTTTCACAACTCAGATTTCATTTTCCAAAAATAAAAAAGAAGGAAGTTAATTTTGAAAGATAAAGTAAAGTAATAATCATTAATTAAAAATGATTGAAATTATAATTAATTTCAAATATATAGTTCTTTTTTTTCACAATTTTAACCGCTGATTGGAAATTCTAATCAGCGAAAATATTTCATTCATTAACTTGGGAGGTTTGAGATCCAATTGGAACTTGGGTAAAAAGTCATTTCATGATTGGCCCACCCACACTAACAAAAGATTAGATCTTATAATGAATCACAGTTTTACAATCTTGGTTTTTAAAATGCACGTCGTAAACAAAGTTAGGAATGACATTCAAATCCAAAATTTGATCTCCCACGCTAATCATCTATATAATGCTATTTATATATTTTTTATGTCCGTGTAGATTGTCTCTTGATCTGGGTAGTATGAAGGTAAGAGAAAGCGCCAATCAGCAGCAACGTCCTACTGGTGAGCTTGAAGACGAGGTAGTACATGGGTCCATGATGGAAACGCGATCTAATTATTAGGGTCATATGCATGCTTTTGAAGTCCTTTTTTTCATATCAGTGGCACTAATCAAGCTCCACGTTCTGTATTTTTACTCATCCCCTTTTAACTTTACGGCCTTGCATTTCATAATCTTCAACGGCTTCGGCCATGCATGGCTTCTGTCTCTTTTCAGGAATCTACTAATGCGATGTGAATTTTAATGCAGCTTGATATGTTACAAGAAGAAAACGACAATTTGGTTGAAAAGGTGATAAAATGCAATAGTTTGAGCTTGTTTTCTGTAAACCTTCAAGTTTTGAGATTCTGAAGGGATGTTTGTAACATTGTAGAAGAACGAATCGTGTGTATCTCTTTTTTCTTCATTCCATCGGTTAAGTTTATATTTAGATATATACAATAGTTTCTTTTTAGATTCAGATATAATTTGTGCTAGATTAGACATAACTAGAGCTTAACATTCTCATGCGAATTTTTCTAATTTGACTGAATGCAGATAACATGGACTTTTTCATTATAAAAGCTGAATTTGTTTTACTATAGACATTCATTAATTGAAAAAATGTGCATATATCCTCCGCAGGTTCGACTTGCAGAAGAGAAGTTTGAGGAAGCTGAATCAAGAGTCAGGCAACTAGAACAACAGGTGATACTTTTGAGGAACCGGCTATCTATAGTGTCCATCTTTTCTCCAGCAATGTTTGTCTCTTTATTAACTAACAAACCATTAGGATTGTGCTAGTGAAATAATTTAGATGTGACTATAAGTCTAGTACCCTTGTTATCTAAAAGAAAAAAAAAAAAGTTTTAATGCAGAAGCATACGCGTGATGTTCATAGCAACCAGGGAAACGTTATCATAGTTCGCGGCACAACTTTTTTACAATAACGGTTATTTGTGCAAGTAAATATGATTTAGAAGTGTGTCCTCTTGGGTTAGAAAAAAATTATAGTGGTCAATAAGTGGTCTTTGACATTCACGATTTTAACTTTGAGTTTGAAATTACAGTGAATGATAAAGATGACTTCAAATTTTTTTTTTTCTCATAAGTTATGCATGTTAAAAAAAAATTAATTTGATTAATTTTTTATTAATATGTTAAAGTTTTACGTAGTAAAGACAATATTTAATTGTTTTTGTTTAAATGAAAGTCCTGCATGATAAATATGATTTAGTTGTTTTATTTTTGAACTGCAATCTATAAGTATCATTTCAGTTATTTTATTTAAATACATTAAAGTTGTGTTTGTATATACAACTTCAAATTAAAAATAAAATAACCGAAATCATTCGCGTTTTAAATAAAAAGATGAAAATTATCATTGTTTTAAATAAAACAACCACCATCTTAATCTTTTTCAAATTCATCTGTTATAGTAATTCTTTTAAGGAATTACGACTAAATGGTAAAAAAAAGTCATCTAATATAATAAATAACTAAGAAAAATCAATTTGTAACATGTTGGCCGTTTTTATGGATAATTGTAGAATTGTAATTCTATCATTTAGTCTATGCATATGTTTTCTTTAGTGCTGTATGATCTTTAGATAGATATATGGGTAATATATTATTTTATTCTAATTTAACTGCATTATCAGTGAATTTTCTATTGACATCTAATACACTAGTTTTTTGGAGCTTAGCATAATTTTGAATTGCATGGTGGGATACATGACCATTATTAGTAAGGAAAGACTCTTACATTGGCATCATCTCATGTTTCTATGTCTGTATCGTTGTATGGTTCTACTGGTCAGAGAGCATCAAAGACTACTAATTATCAATAGTCTTGCACATCCTTTCGTATAGGTTGCTAATCTTGGCGAAGGTGTAACCATGGAGGCTCGCCTTTTGGCCAGGTAAGTGGTATGCTGTATAACTATAAATATTTAGTGATTTCTGTACCTAATAAACCCTCTCCTTACAAATTAGACACTTCGATACAATTTTAGATCTTCCCATGAAAGCAAGTACCATGAAAATATGAGTTAATATAGTAAAAGAGAATTGAGAAAAACTTATGGACCCTACTCAAATAATAACGGATCTTATTTTCCTAATCTAACTAACATGAGGGTATTTTGATAACTTCAACACCGGTGGTTTGCCTTAAATTTAACTCCACTTACCATTTAGATATAATTTAAAATAAGAGCATTGATTTCTACTTATATTTTTCCGAAGTTTTTTTTCCCTTAATCAGTATTTATTCATTTATGATTATTTTTCTATAATAAACTTAACATTCACAGTTTATTGAACCCATTTTGAAGGATAGAGGCTTTTTCTCGAACAGTGTAAGTGGATAGAATCCATTAAAAATGAGTCATAACTTTGTTTAAAGAAGGAGATATCCTTTATGCATGCACAAAAACACATTAATTGGGATGATGATGTAACTTTTGTTAGTCTATGCATATGTTTTATACGAAGGTTGAGGATAATAATTCCTTAAGAAAATTACCTACTACAGCGGAAAAAATAGACAAGATTAACAAAAAGATATAGTCAAACCAAGATTTTCTTTTGTTAGTTAAGTTGTGCAATACCTTAAGTGATCGGGTAAGTTCTCGTTCATCACTAAACCTTTTTGTATTCTGACGTGTATTGTTCGTTTTGTTCTTCAGGAAAGAGGCAGCACTGCAGCAAAGAGAGGTTTATCCTACTTTCCTTCCATTTCTAAAGTTTTACTTTGAACCTTTAGAACTTAAGTTATTTTTATAATTCTCACATTTCTTGGAACTTGTTAAGGGCAAGTTTCTTATATAAAGACAGCATTTTAATAGAAATAAATTGTTAAGTGATTCCAATAACGAAATTGCATAAAAGCAGATTCGTAAGTTTAAGAACCTTTTTTCTTTCATTGGAGTAATGCTTTTATTTGTCACCCAAAATTCTCATTAAAATGAGATTAGGAAGTCGAATGATGTGTATGTTTCCATTTTCAGGCCGCTATTAGAAATGCACCAAAGAATCTTGAAGGTTTTCAAGCGTCGGATGCTGAGGTATCCAGCAATTTACCTTGTACGTTTCATATTACTGCTTTCAAATCTGCTATTTGAATGCGTGGAACATTTTGTTTATAGAATTCAATTTAAACTTCTCATATTTGGCATAAGGAGGAGGCGACGGTTGCTTTGGAAAAGCTACGGCTTATGACTCAACGAATGATACTCACCGCGGAAGAAATGGTAGGTTTAATGTTAATCGTAATGTGTTTCGTTTTAATTTTAATAGCCTTCTGCGTTGTTATGTAGTGGCTTTCCACTTTGTTTCGCAGGAAGAGGTTGTTTTAAAGAGGTGTTGGCTATCTCGGTATTGGGGTTTATGCGTTCAACATGGTATGCTCATATCACCTTTTGTATCATTTACTTTTGTTTAAATTCAGAATCAACATTCCAAAATTGATGGTTTGTGTGTGTGGTGACTCAAATTTATTCTACATATATAGTTCCACGTTTTTTTACCAAAAAAAAATGTAAAATAGAAAGAACGAATTCCATTGGGTTTGTTTGGTATATATAAGAGATAAAGAGAAAATAATTAAGAAAAGAAGAGAGTATATACGAATTTTTTATTCTATTTTTCATCAATTAACTTTCATCTTTCTATCTTTTTTATTTATTTTCAATTTCTTTTCTATCAATATCTTTATTTTTCATCTATTTTTCATTTATTAGTACATAATATTATATTGCAATTAACTATAAATTAAACTATTTTTAATAATTAAATTTAATTACTTGAGTTTTATTTATATTCCATTTAATTTTTTAATATTATTTAGTAAATATTTGGAAATTTTTATATGTATATAATTTTTTATTAGTTTATTAAGAGTTTTTTTTTTTTGAAAAATTTTAAGGAATAGATTGTCTCCTCAGCTCTCTTATTTATTATATTATATATATATATATATATATATATATATATATATGTATGTATTTTTTAATTAAAATAATAAATTACATAAATTAAAATTTATTTTGAAAAATTATAGGTGTTGAGAAAGAAGTACTATTCCAAAAACTTCTTAATACGAAAAAAAATAACTAATTAACAAGATTAAAAATTTATCTTTTCTAAAATCTAAATATTATACACTTTCATTTTGAAGCTAGCTTTAACAAAACAAAAATAAATGCAGCACAAAAAGAATATAAAACAAAATTATTTTAATTCCACCGAAATTGGGAAATTAAATTTATGGATTTTGTATACAAAATAACATGCAATTTCATCTTAATGAACTTACTTTCTGCTTAGGAAGAATTAGGCTTTTTTATTCAAAGAAAAAATAGGAAAAATAAAAATACATTGATGGTACTGAAATACATGCCAGGTATTCATGCTGATATCGCTGAAGCAAAATACAAATACTGGTCTATGTTCGCCCCGAATCCGGTTGAAGTTGTATTAGCAGCAGGAGAGAAAGCTAAAGAGGAAGCCGGTAATAACGTTAATTACTTTCAAATTTCTTTTTGTTTTCTTTGTCCAAGTTTTTCCACCGTTGATTAATGATCCGTGAGTTTTGTTCTACATGGTAGACCTCGATGTAATAGAGGATACAGAAAATCGACGTGATATAAAGGAACTTTCTGGAGAGGGAAACATTGAGAACATGCTTTTTGTCGAGCAAGGATTGCGTCAATTGGCTTCACTAAAGGTTTCTATTACATCCTTATTGCTTCAAATGTAGTTTGGGTCTTTATCGAATAGAAACATATGAGCCCTTTAGGCTTTTAATGGGATCATAGATAAAAATATTATTCTATCTATGACTTGATTTCTTCTCCATGACTGTTTTGAAGGTAGAGGAAGCATTGGCGGTTGTATTGGCTCAACACAGGCGACCAAATATGTTAAGATTTGGCTTTTCAGGTGCCCGATTTCAATAGTATTCACTCTAATTTTATTTTACAATTCCTATCTCTGTTCAATGTTGAAATGACAATTCATTGAAAATCATGTTTGATATTAAATAAAATTATTTAATATAAATATAAACATCTTTTAATACAAGGGCCTTATATCATAAATTTACAGTTGTGTCAAGGCTAATAACAACATAAATATATATAGAGAGAGAGTTAAAACATATCTAATAATATATATATATATATATATATATATATATATATATATATATATAGATATATATATATATATATATATATATATATATATATATATATATATATATATATATATATATATATATAAGAAATGCCTCGCTGAATATTAAGCTCAGGCGTACACCCTCTCATAGTGTAGAACATTGTTTGTTCATTGTCCTTAATACTCGTCAAATAGAAATTTTATGTTTGCTAAATAGGAAAAGATGGAAGAGAATCTGTATAATCTTATTGTTAAGAGTTATTTAAATAGTAGAATCATACTATTAAGAGTTACTTAAATCCACATATTCATTTACTCAAAGATTGATATATATGTAAGTTCTGACTCTCCCTTATTTTTTTGGTGTAGATGACCTAAAACTACCAATTGAAGGGCAGTGTGATGCATTTGGTAAGTTTTCTGGGTTACAGTTGCCATTTTCCCTGATCTCGTGTTAAAAAGCTGAAGCTTATGCTAGTGGAGTTATGATGTTAGATGGTAGTAGTAACTGAACCCTGCTTTGAAAACTTTTGAATTAGAATAACTTTGGGACTTTAATTTAGTTTACTGTATTTTTTTTTTAAATATATGAGATATGGAGTATGTTAAGTGAGAATGATACCTTATCATCCTCACAACTTGCTCCTTTGTAAATTTATTCACATTGACACTCGATAACATAAATTGACATTTATTTATTTTGTTTAATTGGATTAATGTTATTTACGTATAAACCTTTTATTTTCAGAATTGAGTCGGGAGGAGGCTGAAGATGTAACTTTTAAACAGGTATTTAGCAATTTCTATTTATGAGAATAAAAAAAATGTATTTTAATAGTGTTTGGAATATTTAATAACCATGTAGAGATGAAAAACCTTAACTTTTTCATTTTAAATAGAAAAAAAAATAGAGATTTCATCATATTTTTTTAAGATTGTTGTAAGTTAATAGAAGAACGATAAATTAATATAATTTCCTTTTAAAAGAAATCATTTTACAATCATACTTTTATAGCATTTCTTTTCCTAACCGTTGATTTTCATTTTGAGTATATGATTTGTTGTTTAGGCTTGGCTTGCTTACATTTGGAGGAGAGCAAAAAAGCATGAAATAGAGCCTGACATAGCATACGAGCGTTTGCAGTTTTGGATCAATCATAACTCAATAGTACCTAATTCACAAGATGCCGTTGATGGTATTGTCCACGCCTTTCCTCATGTCAACGCTAATGTATTTTTTGTTTGGAAAATGAGGTTGTCACAAAAAACTTTTTTTTTTTTACAAATTTAACAAACTTTTTATAAATAGGATTAAATTAAATTTTTATTTTTTAATAAAAATGTAATAAAAATAGTATTTTTTTTACCTAGTTTGTCAAATTTTGTTAAAAAAACTATATTAATATATTATTTTCCTTTTGATTTAACGCTGAAATAATAATGTTTTTTTTTCATTCAATGTGAAACTTTTACTCAAACTTTTACTCTTTAATTTATTTTATGAAATTCAAACATATATCAATTATGTATTAGAAAATTAATTCTAACTCATTCTACGTATTTTAACGTAAAACCAAATACCGATTTAGTTCTCTTACTGCTTTGTTCCTTTTCGCAGTTGAACGTGGGCTTGCGGAAATCAAAAGGTTGGATATTGAAACGCAACTATGGGATGAATCGCGCAGAGAATTGGAGCAAGATGCTGACAACTCCAACGTGCCCGGTCGGACAGACTTTTAATATATTTAAATTAGATTAAAACATTTACTCTTTTTTTTTTTACTTTTTTTTAATGGGTTTTGTAATTTAGTTACTCAAGAGTTGGAGTAAAATAGGCTATAATTTTCGGTGTATCATATTTTACAAAACAATGTTATCGATTATTATGATAACTTAAAAAAATTATAATAGATTGGACTTATATATATTTTTATTGTGGTTTATGAATTTTACATGTTTAAAAATTGCCAATGCTTTTGTTAATTTGTCTAATATTTTAACCATGCCTATAATTTATAATTTGTAATTTACATTTCATATTTTAAAAACATAGAGAATATGTTGTAGTTAATTTTAAAAAAAATCATTTATGATAATCATAAATAATTGAGGTTAAATATCATAATTAAAATGGACACGGTTATCTTAGAAAGAACTTAAACAAATTGTTTACATTTATATAGTTAAGTTCAAACAATATAAAAAAAAATTGCAAGAATGAAAAATAAATAAAAGTAGATATTTTTTAAGGTTATATATGCCTTCTCACAATGTACTTTAAAAGAGTTTAATTTACTTCAAATAAAAGATCTTCTTAGCCCTTCATAAAATATCATAATTTTAGAGTTAACCATTACATTCCTCCACCTTAATTCCAAATCATGGAAGAACCAATGATGATGTGTAAACACTTCTTCAATAATTTTCATGTTTTCGGTGCATCATCCCTACACCATTTTCAATATTATTATATTCAAATATCTCTATTCAAAATGTTTCAATTACCATGCCCAAGATCTTCCATAAATTTGCTAACCGTACTAACAAAACGTGATAAATTTGGTCTATAACACATCATTTTGTACATTGTGTTTTCTACTCAATTAGTATATGGAATAGTCTCCATCTCCTATTATCTCCTCTTCTGAACTAAGAACTCAGAACTTTAACCAAGGTTGCATATGAAAATTTTGGATTCACTGTTTTAAGATTGATTTTTTCAGATATATTCAGAATGAACATTCCGAGAGATAATTCCAGATCATGATATACATTTTAGAATGGCTATTCCAAAACACAATTTTAAACACATTCCAAATTGAATGTTAAAAAGGTATTTCTGAAATTGGAAATGAAATCCAAACAGTCTTTTTGTAAAAAAATATTTTGAAATGACTATTACGAAGGTATTTTTCGATATGGATAGACATGTCAAAGTGAGCCAACCTAGTTCAGACGAGTCGGGTTGAAAATGAGTGAACCTAACCCGACTCATTTTGTGATAAACCAAAAATTTTGCAACCCGGCTCAACCTACCACGGTTTGGTGGGTTAAGTGGGTTGACTCACCAACCCACGTAAAAAAATTATTTAGGTTAAACTATATTTTTGGTCCCCATTCTCGTAGCAAAATTTGAATTTGGTCTCTCAATTCTTTTTTATTTCAATCTGGTATCTATTTTGGGAAATTTGATGCAATCAAGTCCTTTCCGTTAGTGGTGTAATAACGGTGTTAACTGGGTGTCATGTGTCAGCTTCTGGATTTTTTGAATTTTTTTTTTATTTTTTTAATATTTTAAAAAAATTAAAATTTACCACGTGTCAAGCTAACATCGTGCCACATGACAGTGACAGTGCCATGTGTCACTAATATGGTAGGTGTCATTTTCTCATTCTCAATTTGGTTCCTGTATTTTAATTTTTGTTTCAATTTAATTCCAATTTTTGTAAAAATTATGCAATTTCGTCCCCCTCCAAATTGAAACAAAAATTATAAAATGTTATACAAATATTTTTATTAAATTTGATTTTCTTATTCAAATTGATATTTTTATTATATATTTTCAATAAAACTAAGTTTATTTAAATTTGTTTCACATTCAATTTTACTTAAAATTGTTTTCAAATTTTAAATTTTTTTGTTTTTTATTGTTACATAAACTAATTAATTTTTTTTTAAATTATATAATTGTTATTTTTATACCAACTAAAACATTTGTATAGAAATTATTGAATTTTACACATTTTAAAAATATGTAATTATTTAAAATATAAATTCAAATAAAAAACGATATTAAAGTATGATGTAATAAAATATTAATATAATTTATGATTTTTTTTGTTATTAGAATTATTTTCTATTAACAACTTTAAAACAATTTTAAATAAAGTTTAATGTAAAATATAAATTAAAATAAACTTAATCTTATTAAAAATATTTACTTGAAATATCAATTTTTATATGAATATTTGTGCACATTTATACAAAAATTAAATTTGGTTTCAATTTGGAGAGGGATAAAATTGCACAATTTTTACAACAATTGGGAATAAATTGAGATAAAAATTAAAATACTGAGACCAAATTGAGGATAGGTAAATGACACATGGCATAATAGTGACATGAAAAAAAAATTCAAAAAAAATAAAAAAATCCAGGAACTGACACTTGGCACCCCATCTAACGCCATTACTACACTACTAACGGAAAGAACTTGATTGCATCAAATTTCCCAACATGGGGACCAAATTGAGATAAAAAGGAATTGAGAGACCAAATTGAAATTTTGCTACGAAAATAAGGACCAAAAGTATAATTTAACCAATTATTTATGTATTTATTTTTAAGTATTCAAAAATTTAAATAATTTTTTAAGCAACCTATGCGATGACAATCATAGTAAAATCAATAACCAATGTTTTCATCATACTCACCACCAATATATGATGAATTATTTCTAAGAAAGTGTCCATATAGTCCAAGAAAACATGACCAATATTACACATTTTTGTCATGCTATTCAACAAAATATAAATAAAAAAATTCACGTTTTTGTCCATGCTAATTTAAAAAAATATATTTATAAGACGATTACTTGAGTAATTTACTATAAAGATTATAATTAAAGATTAAAGTATCAACATATATAACTTAACAATCAAATTAATTAAACATTTAAACTGTTCAAATATTATTGAGGAACATTCTAGCATGTAAAAACATGAAATTGTGAACATATATAATTAGTAATAGTAAATAATTATTAAAAAAATTGTAAAAAAATATTGGTGAGTTAAGTAGGTCAACCCACCCCTAACCTGGCTCGAACCCGTAGGTTAAGTAAGTTGGATTGAATTCAACCCACTTTTAAAAAAAATTGATTTTTTCTCAACCCAATCCGACTCGAACCTATGATGAACCGAGTTGACTCACGGGTTAAAACTCATTTCAACGTCTCTAAATATAAAAATACATTTCAAAATGATTATTATGGAATATAAAAAAATCCAGTACTATTATTCCAAAAGTTATTTCTGAATCTGAAAATATTTTTCAAAACATCCAATCCGGAATGTTTTTTATTTTTACAATTTGGACTAAGTGTTCTAGAAAAAAATGTCCTGATCCAAAAATGCCTTATACAATACTAAATTTGGAAAAATTAAAAATAAGAGGTGCCAAGATTTTTATTATAATTTAGTGTAGTTCGAGGGTTACAACGAGTATAGAAAGAAAAATAGAGAGGAAGAAATATTTAAATTGTTTTTTATTTTATATTTATCTATATGTACTTTTATATTTTCAAGTATTTTAAATATTTACATAAACGAGTGGAAATAAATATTTTATAATTAATTTATTTCTCAAACCATCTTAATTTTTTTCTTAATTATGTGTCTTTCTCCTAATATCATATGGAATTTTTGTGACATCTCTACTTCCAATTATGTTTAAAATTTCAATAGATGCCACAAATTTGTTGTGAATAAAATTAAATGCAGTTGGTCTCGATATTAATGTTCTCACAAGAAATTCATAGCTTTCTGCCAATACGACAAGTTAGATTGTTGCTACTTACTCATCATCCATCATACTTCGTTGGCACCATACTTACCCATTTTCATCTATTTTGTTGACTTTTTTCAGTCACGATGTAAACTTTATAAGCATTCATTACAAGTACATAACCCGATGTTATACTTATTGTGCTAGGTTGAAATTCTTTATTAACATTAATGATATATTTTACTGTAAAATCACTATTGCTTTGTCAAGAATTTGGAAAATGTTCCACTAAGTTATAACCGGCAGAAATTAGTTTAAATGGTCCTTTATTGTTTAGTTGGTCAATTGTGTAGAGTGAACATAGGGATGAGAAATAAATTGAGATCATATAATTTTTTTAATTAAGTATAAAGATAAGGATAAATACGTATATATCCGTCTTTTTTATTTTTGTATTATTATATTCGAATAGTATATTGTTAATTATAATTATAATTAATCAAATAGTTTTATGTTTCATATTCAAATAATTTTATTTATTTTTTAATATTTTTATTTATTGATTTTTTTTATATAAAAATATTTGACTTTCATTTTTAAATGTTCATTCTCATAAATCCTTCATTTAGAAGATAATATAAAAATTCATCTTATATTTAAAAGAAATTATTTTTTAGATTTTTAGATACTTTTCATCTTATCATCCTTAATTATATGTTTAAAAATGTTCAATTACGATTTTGTTTTTAAAAAATATTATATAAATAAAAAAAAAAAATATTTAAATCGTGTTAGACTTCGACTTTTAAAAAATATAAGATTATCGAGTGTTGTAAAAATAATTATATCTTAATCTTAAAAATTAGGTATTATTAGAAATTTATATTGATATTCATTGATAAATATAAATAATATATTAAATTTACTATGCGAGTCTTTTAAAACTAAAAAATATAAATTTAATAATATTATTACCAAAGGAAATTTGCACGAGAATTTTTAAAAAATAATATAACACCACGTGACACATTTAACATAAAATAACTGATGAAAGATTTTACAAAGTCTTTAAGGCTCTTTAAAATTTATATAAAAATAATTTTTTTAATTACAATAATTAAATTAATTTACAAAATTGTAAAGTTTAAAATATAAATAAAATATTAGAAAAATACGTATCTTAATAAAACAAAAATCCTCTAAATTTTAGAGGGATAAGGTCAAGAGGTGGATGGTTAGGTGTGTGATATACTGCAACGTGTTACCTGTGTTAAGTCCCAACACGCCTCAATGGCTATAAATAAAACAAAAAGACCTCACTGTTTCTCACATCACTCTCCTTCTGTTACTTCTAGACTCTTCTTCTCTTCTCACACTTCTTCCTTGGGGTGCCCTGAGGTATGCATGCTAGTTTCTTTCTTTCTCTTTTGTTCATCTCAATCAATTTGTTTCCGATTATTGTTCTTCAACATTTCTTCGATGTACTCTCTCACGATTCTTGATTCTTGATTTTTGTTTCCGATTGTTGTTCTTCAACATGTCTTCAATTCCCTCTCCCAGGATACTCGATTCTTGTTTCTGATTACTTTTCCTCTCAAATCTCTATCTCTCTTTATTGTATCTACTCTCAGTCGTCCACAGATCGATTCCGCTATGTTCAACGGTGGTGACCTCATTTTTTTCATTTATGTTTTAATCTCCTTTGATTAATTTGGACGAAAGGAGAGTTGAATAGCGTATCTGTTAAATTCATGGCTTCGGATTCGGTTTTAGAAATGAAATTAGTTTTAGTAATTTTCTATGTTTTTTGTTTGATTTTTCTTTCAACTCGTACTATTACTATGAGATAAGGACGGATTTGTGTTCGTTGAAGATCTGTACGTTTTATTTAGTGTTGATAGACAGATCTACTGAAAAGATAGCTTGTTTCTGTGATTGGAAATCGAGATTATGCTTTTTGTCGTGATACTCTATTTTCGTGTGGTCAACACAATATTTTCTTTTCATGTTTGCAACTGACATAAAAGACTTCATCAAGTGAACTTACTTGTACCTGGATCGGAAGTTTTGAAGAGTTTGAAATGTCTTTTAGTGTCTAGTTTGTCGTGTTACACAGCTGACATTGTTGTGCGGGCACATCAGTCATCGATTGAATATGATTTACTGGTCTATTTTTACTTCTCTTATTTTACCATAACGACTGTTTGTTGTAACTCTGGATGAGAGAGAGATGCCAACTTGTTTCACCGTAGTACCATTCTTATTTCACCACCATGATAACCAAGATACACGTCATGCATGTTGATTCTAATGAGCTTGTACATGTCTTGTCTGTTTTATCTGAAATAGCTGCTTTGTTGTTCAGATCACATTACGCAATGGTGAAGGCTGTGGCAGTTCTTGGCAGCAGTGAGGGTGTCACTGGAACTGTCTACTTCAGTCAGGACGGAAATGGTGAGCCTCAACAGTGAGCATGACCCTCATCGTTAATAAACTTCACAATAAGCATTTATTAGGGAGAAAAATAATAAGTTAAAATGAATCAAGCTTCTCTACTAGGAAAATTTAAATTATGACTTTCATTACAAAAAGTAAGTGCATATTTTGATGATATATTATGACGTGAACCTTTTTTCTTCTTTTGCACTAACCGCTGAGCCAAATCAAGTAATATATATTGTCAATTGTGCAGGTCCAACCACCGTAACTGGCACTCTTACTGGTCTTAAGCCTGGTCACCATGGCTTCCATGTCCATGCCTTGGGGGACACTACCAATGGTTGCCTGTCAACTGGTATAGTCTCTGGACAATAACCCGAATAAATTTTTGATTCAGTTGGACATTAATGAGCTGGAACAAATTGTATTCACTTCACTTGAATTGAAAGCAATGAACATTTGTATAGGGAATTCTTCAAAAGTTTGAAGCAATAAAATCTGTTATAAAGCAGCTGAATTTGGATGAAAATCCTGCCATTTAGTAACATATTAGAAGGCTTAATTTTTATTTTCCCCACATTTTTACAGGACCACATTTCAATCCTAATAACAAGGAGCATGGTGCTCCCGAGGATGAGAATCGCCATGCTGGTGATCTAGGGAATGTAAATGTTGGTGATGATGGTATGACCGATATGATATTTTCCTGTCTCATTTATTTGATTTATGCTGATTCCTATCATTCCGAGATAGATAATAATGCTACTTTTCTGACTCCAATTCTTAAAGTTCTGATTATTATAATACCGATGGTAGATAATAATGTTTAATATTTTTATAATTAATAGTTAACAAGCAATCTGGCGGTTTTATCAGAAACTTTTCCTTTTTTTGAACAAATGGCTAGTAATCAAGATTACTTGCTTTCTGTTTTGTGATAGTCTATCTCTGTAAGAGCTTTTCTTTATTTTTTTCGTATCACATACCACATGCTTGTTTGGTCCTTATTTAAAATGGATTCCTCTCGTTTTGTAACTCAGGTACCGCCAGCTTCAGTATTACTGACAGTCAGGTATGTTATTCATCTCCTGATCAAATTCTCTGATTATTTTTTCTATTTTGAGAGTTGACACCATGAGAAGCTTCAGTTTTTAATGAGTTATTGAATGTGAACAGATTCCTCTCACTGGACCAAACTCCATCATTGGGAGAGCTGTTGTTGTCCATGCTGATCCTGATGATCTTGGGAAAGGTATTCACTAATCTGTTTTATACCTTGTCATCTTTGGTATCTGAGGCATCGGTCATCGAATTAAATTGTGTCTTCTTCTCGTTCATTTTCTTTGCTAACAAACAGTGATGATGAACTTGGTCATTTCTCCTTCCTTGCATACCAAATCGTTCGTTGTTAAAAGCGTTCGTTGTTTTTCGGCTTACTGCTTGTTATAGTTCCTTCTCCTTTTGTGTAGGTGGTCATGAGCTTAGCAAGTCTACTGGAAATGCTGGTGGCAGAGTAGCCTGTGGTAAGCAGAGACTGTGGTTTTAAAAATACTGTATTTTCTGATATATTCTTTATTACCTATGCAATATCAATGGTCGATGTTGTTGTGATGCCACTGATAAGGTTTACATACATCTTTATAGATACTATCATGTATCAATCAATATATAAAATTTGACAGCCTTTGCTAAAATGTCGGCTATCTCAATTTCTTTTCACTGTTTCATGACTCCTTTCAGTTTCTCCGTTTTCTTATGGTGACTGTACTGATATCCTCCTTTTGCCGTTTGTTGGTATAGGTATCATTGGTCTGCAAGGATAAACTAGTCGCATGAAAACGGGCGTGATCGTATGACGAAGCTTTAGAATTGTGGAATAAAGAATCGCCCTTTTAAACCCGTTTGGTTAGGTTCGGTCTGTACTGCTGAATTCTGTGTTTTATTGTATCGTACGAGAGTCATTTGTAGACACACTTGATGCTTATTTCATGGTTTTTGCCTGAAGTGCTTGTTAGTGGTTTATCCATATTTCTTTGATCGGTTTGCCTTTGCAGCATGATATTAGGGTAATTAGAGGTTTTCACGATTAATTTAGTCGGATAATGTTTGGATTGGTAGTAGGATATAAATAAATAAATTAAGTCTGAAAAAAGGGATTAAATGGAATACATTTAATTAGGGAATCAGGAAGCAGAAGTCATGAAATGAAATAGATAATATAATTCATTTTTCATTATGATCTATTCCTCCATCATTCTTTCCTACCGAATTAAACATTTCTTTGAATAAATCTTTCTTGGCTGCGTACAAAGACAGTGGTTGTAATTTTCAATAATCTTAGCTTAAAAAAAATAAAGAAAATGGGTTCATAGCTGAATTCACAATTTTCACACTACGAAGGGATCAACCGTAGTATAGTCAAAATGAAATCGAACCCATGGCACAATGTTTTCTCACTACCCAAAAGAACTTCATCTGCACAAAATTTTCGATCTACTATAGTACACATTTCTGGGCAATCTTCTTAGTGCCACTGACTATTACTTCTGCCAGTTGGTGAGGTAGTAGCCACTGGAACAAATCCCCTACCGCCGAAAACTGGACGCATGACTGAATTATCAAACGTACGCCATAAGCGATGTACATTATGTGTTGAATTGCTGAATAAGGCACGAATAGTGTTTGGACGGTGATCTTCACTGCCATCAAGATCGTTTTCAGAATCATGAGCGCCTCCAAGAAAGGGCACAGTGATTGATTTCGGAGGATTAGATGATTCCATATTTCCCAAGCTGTTCTTGCGTTTAGGAGGTGGACTAACTGGCAGCAAAAACCTTATGAGTGGCTTGGTCATCAAACCAAACACCTGACAAGTTGTAACTAAATTGTGTCAGCCTCATCTCCAGATTTTTCTTTTGAAACTGAGGTATCGTGTTTTACAGATCCCAAATCTCCCACAACTGAGCAATATTTGATATAGTTTAGGTTTAAGCATATTATTGAGGTGGATTGTTCATTTCCCATCATGTTATCTATCTCAATCATCAAATGGTTGGTAATTATCACCGAAGCAGAAAGCAAAATGCAAAATCTATTTGTGAACATTGACATGATATAAAAAATTTACAAAAAGCATGCTTCTTACCACTGTGCTGACAAGCACAACAGTGATGGTGCTGGTGATCATGATGGCATTGGTGCGCAGTTCAGTGTGACCTGACAAGGTGAACTGCATTTTACAAGAACTTTGAACTTAAATCATATCCAAGATAAATGCAACAGCAATTTAAAACTAGATCATATGTACAGTAACTGCTAATCTGTTTCTTCGCCTTTGTTAGCTGACCATTAACACTAATTTATCAAAAACAGAATCTTCAAATGAGAAACATTGATCTGACCTGATTATAGGCAAGTGCCATTGAAACAGCACCTCTCATAAGACCAGCCCACCAAATGATCACCTAATACAAGGAATAATGGAAACTTTTTCAACATCCCAAGAAATCCTGAAAGATAATATTTTCACAGAAATCTAGCCATACCTGCTCCCTCAAACTTATTTTTTCACTTTGATTCTTTTTAGTGAGGTTTGATAAGAAGGATAAGGGAAAAACAAATGCTGCTCTTCCGGCAAGTACGAGACCCAATAATACTGAACTAACAGCAACAGATGTTTTCGGCCTGCAGAAGAAACCGAGTGTGGTAAACGAGTTGTTTTCTATAATAATTAAGAGGAACTTTTGAGTAAACCATTTTTGACTAAGAAATACATGATTTAACAATCTTCATAAGTAAAAATGGGGCAAGGTGTTCATGATTACTTTCACCGGTCTAGTCTGTCACAGAATGCAGGACTTACCTATCGCTAACAAACCTCCACTTTTCAATGTCCAACGCATCCATACCAACATAAAGGAAGATAAAGGTTTCAAGAACAAAAGAGAGAGTTGCAAAAGCATGTCTGTAACAGCAATGTAAAACAAGTTAAACAGTGTCACAACCCCCAATAGATCCATATATAGTTTAAAGAATCTGATTGGAGATATACTTGGTAGTGATTCTCGAGCTCTCAGTCACATTATGCCAAGTATAATGTGACATAACAATCCCACAGAAGAATACAGTGAGAATGCCACTCAGATACCATAACTGCATTTTATTTAAATACATCAGAACCCCCCACAGATTAATGTCAACCACAAGAATGGTTAAATATAGAGCTCATAAAGGACAAACATTCCACAATGAAGTTTCTTTGTTCTTCAAAACTTACTTCAGCCAGAATGTAGGAAAGGTATGCCATTAACATCATAAGAGCAACCTCGCGATCTGTAGAGTGCCTGTAATATTGAGTGAGCAATTTGTTGAGCACCTAAACAATCGTTACAATTTTTTATGGTATGGTAGGTTTAGAAAACTGGCGATCAAGATAAACCGTACAAACACCCCCGGTAAATAAGAGATTCCCCTGTAGTCAAATAAGGTAATGAAAGCACTTTCCTTACCGAAAAAAAAGAACATCATATTAACTGCATATAGAGTATAAAACAATGGAATGCTATCATAGTAACTGCTCAACGACAATAATGGTGGTAAAAAAAGAATTCTCTCAACATGATACCTGCCAATATAAAGCGTTTTAATAATGTAAGCGCTGAGTAGACCGGCCTGCAAGGTGATATGAACATATCAGACCCTATGATGCACACATGATACAAAAATATATATATATACTGAGTGTTAACTGATGAGTTAAATCTTGTCACTTTGTGACGTTACACTAGAGAGAGTTAGAGGGAGAAAGACAGTTACCAAGACCCCAAGCATGGTGCTTGCGATAAACAGGTAGAAGAAATTGCCGAAAAAATGCAAACCAATTCTGTGGTCAATTATGTTGAGATCAAAACTTTTGATTGCATTGAAAAGCACGACAGATGTAGCATCATTCACAACACCCTCGCCAAATACAAGGCTATATAGTAAAGGTGTCTCATCCTGGCTTAGCACCTGCAACAACATAATTTGTAAGGTCAGTACTCAGCATTCACACCTTGATTGTTGCTATAACATTGTGAAAAAAAGACACATTTAGTAGTTCCAAACCTGCAATGTGCACACTGAATCTGTTGCAGCAAATATTGCCCCAATTGCTGAATTATTTTTAAATATGGAGTCAGTCACAAATAGATTGTCAAAGTTGCCAAATAAAAGAGATTCAATAATATTATTATACCGAGATAATCTCCTATCTCCAGTGATTTTCCAACACCCATTCTCTTAAATATTTGTATGACACCTGAAACAATGCTTCAAAGTTTAAGTCAGGTAAGAATTTAAATACTTCCAATGAAAATAAGTTACTTAGCAAATTTAGGTTGCACTCAGTTACAAATGTAATCTGAGGTGCCAATTTTTTTGTCGTTATGTTAAATTTTGGAGAGAACGACGTAAAGAGAACAATTTAAAGGGAAAAGGCATACCAAAAGTTATGATGCTACAATTTATTAATGTACCAACAGCTCCAAAAAGCATGATGGTCATGAAGTTAACAAAGAACTGTTTCTTTTTCACTTGAAACCTGGAAGAAATATGTAATAACATCACTTATGTATACATTGGTCTAAGTAAAAGAACAACAACAAAATCAGGAAAACGCAAAAAAACACCCCACAAGGAATCTCGGAAGAGTTAAGCAGAAAGGCATTATCCATTAGTACCTTGGACCTTGGACTAAAAGAGCAGTGTCATGAGCACACCATCAGTTATTAGCTGGTACTTTTTACTAGATTTCACCAAATCGTGACATTGAAAATGGAATTGGATACACGTTATTGAATGATTTTTATTAACTTTTAACTAGTATCTGTAAGAAAATTGACCAGTAATATAGTAGAATATTAAGAGTAAGTTATGGCATTTTCCGCAAGAATTGCAAAAATTCAGGCCTTTCTACTGCATTCAGATTATCTCATTGGATATATGGTGGTCAATTTTCATTCTAGTTCCAATTAATTAGACGATGATAAATACAGAGTCAAACACTTTATTATCCTCATTATCATTAGAGAGCAAGAAGTTGGTGCTAAAAGCTTTACCCTGCATTAAATATGATAGGAGGCAGAAGGTATATAAAGAAAAGATCTTCACTAAAAACTAGAAGATGCGAGCTTTTGCCGCGACTTTGCAACAAAATAACTACACCAGTACAAACACCCTGCAAATAGCAATTAATTGACAGAGTTATTTATACTACCAAAATTTACATGTATAGCAATTTGTGTAATTTTTATTAATTAATTTATGAAGTGTGATGATCACTTACTATAAACAGGGCAGTGATAGATTCATTCACCCACCGATTCTCCTCAAGAAGATGGCCAATGACAATGCAAGCACACAGCAGAGCCACAAAAATGTTCATGGACACAACGGAGGCATAATCTGAAGTGGATAGCATTTGCATTTTTGAAAGTGCGTAACTTAATTCAGTACCCATTCTTTGAACCCTCAATTGCAAAATCCCTTTGCTTCCAAATTCAGATTTTCTTTATTGAGATTAAGCAACTTGAAGCGTCACTATACAAACCAAACTCGAATATATAACACGCCTTGGAGATGTACACATTTTAACACCCTCCTCAATTGTCTTTGGATCCAATGTATTGCAAGAACAAATTAAAGTCTCTGCAACTAAATCAAAACATCAAGATCCGTGCTCGTGAATCTAACAGCATATAAAAATTGGAAAGCACGTAACAAAGACATTTTTCTTACCATAAGTTCAGCATTAATTCACGTGATAGAAAGAACATGAAATTACGTACGTAAAACTCTCACCAAAACGCTTGGCTGCAAGATGCCGATGAATTTAAGAGCAATTAGCGTGGAAACTAAGAGAGAACGTGATCAAAGGAAACAAACTGGTGTTCATGTTCCCAGCAAATGCGAATGTGAAGTTTTTAGTCTGAAGCTATATGCATGCAAAGATGCGAACGAAACGAGGAAGGGAAACAAAGAGAGTGATGAATAATGATGGAGAAAATGTTGCGGATATTTGTTTGATTGAAGCAGAAGAGAAAAAGTCGGAGAATGGTGAGAATCGTTGAGAAAAGAAGAGACAAAGAAGCGTGCATTGCGGGGATCACAGACACAAACAGAGAACACCAATCATAATAGAAGCCTTGTTCAATTCCTTTGGTGTGGGAAATAAGTGTTAGATTTATAAGTTTCACTCCAAATTTTGCGTTTCTAAAATATTTTATTAAAAAAATATATCGATGACTTTTACGATATTGAAGCTAAGAGATTAATTTGAAAAATATTTTAGCACATGTATCTTTGTCAAAGCTTAATTTTTTGAAGTGTTGAAAATCAATATTAATTACACAGTGGGCAATTATCCGTCAAGAAAATATTTATTGATTATTATTATTGTAAAAATGTTATCTATGGGATATATTGTCAAACCATTATTTTTCTAATTTTTTTTATTCAGACCATTGTATGGGACATAAATGATTTCTTATTAGAAATTCCAATAAGGAGAATATTTGTAACAAATTTGTAAGGAAGAAGCACTGGAAAATTTGTAGTAATGGATCACAAATTAAAGAAATATGAAAGTACACTTAATTTGTATATTTAGAAAAGAAAAATGCAAGTAAGTATTTTATCCAAGTTAAGAAACTAGGTGAGGGGTGTGAAGAGCAAAACTAGAGCCCAAAGTTACAAAGTCCTTTTTCGACTCTTTCTCAGAAGGGGCCTTCTCCCTGCACCCCCAACCTTTCTCCTGTACCCCCAATAATTACTTTTTTCTCCTTCATAAATTTACCTGCTGTTGGTAGTTTTATCAAAATTTACTGCGCTACCAGTAACCTTCTTTTTATCTGTGCTTCACGCTGCACCCCCAACATTTTGCTCCCACATTCCGTTTTCTTCATTCACTCTCTTCAAACAAAGTTCTCTCTGATATGCCAGAACCTCCGCAACAACCTCTAGCACCCCAACGAGTACATTCGCGGCGTCACCCTCCGTTTCCTCTGTCGCCTCAATGAGTCTAAGATCATCGAGCTTCTCATCCCGTCCATCCTCTCCAACCTCGAGCATCACCACCCCTTCGTCCGCTGCAACGCCGTTCTCGCTGTCATGTCCGTCTACAAGCTTCCTCAGGGAGAGCAACTGCTCGACAATGCACCGGAGATCGTCGACACTCTCCTCTCCTCCAAACAGGATCCTTCCAATAAGCGAAACGCGTTTGCGTATCTTCTTGTCTAATAATTCTCTCCCTTTCTGGTAGAGTTGATGGTGCGGGTGTAGGTGTTGCAGCAGATGGTGGTGGAGTTGCTGGTGTGGTGGGTGTAGGAACTGGTGTTGATGCGTGTGGTGGTGGTGGGGTGGTTGTGTAATACGTGGTAATTTGTAACAAGAAAGTGGTACGTAGCTGAATCCAAAGGGTGTTTGAGCCAAAAAGATGTGCCTCTCAGAAGCATAGAAAGAAAGATGTAAGTTCATCCATCATTTCACAAGTATCGGTAAAACGCTGCTTTGTCTTTTGGCAACCTAACAGTGACTTACAACTGTTGCATGAATGTTGAATTCAAAGGTATCTTTCAATCACATTTTGTCACCAGTTGCTAGGTTATAGACCCTCTTTCTTCCACTATCACACACACCTGCAAAGTGGTTTTCTATCTTCTTTTCACGTGTGTGCCGTGTGTGCCTTCTAAGTGGTAACCATTATTTATGGCATGACTTTGCTGGGGATCGATTCATACTCATGCATACATAAAATATATGTTGATATATAAATGAGATATGCATGATGATGCATGCATGCAATGCAACCGTGTCTACACATGCAACCTGTTCGTGCATGTATAACCATATAAATATATTAGCAGTGCATAGACGAAAGAGTAAGGTTTAGTTAAATATCAATTTTCAATTCCTCATGATGTCATTCATATAAAGAAAGAAAAATTACAAACTTAAGGATGAAGTTATGATAATAAAAATCGACCAAGTTCGTAGCTAACTAGATCCAATTCCAAACATGCATTATTGGGTGAAGTGAAGGTCATTTTTCAAAAACGGATTATGAAATCCGTTTGGCTATTTTTTTTTTTTTGGAAAAGGATTGTGTAATCCGTTTCCT
>Ga0214542_1000952_pt1 | contig 57076 bp, 25 predicted proteins | sample CNSS1metaG_FD_160096 | JGI IMG/M metagenome (GOLD analysis project Ga0214542, IMG submission 160096) | Root nodule microbial communities from cowpea collected in UCLA plant growth center, Los Angeles, California, USA - CNSS1 | ecosystem: Host-associated > Plants > Roots > Nodule | place: USA...
TTTTTTTTTTTTATTTTATTTTTATATATATATATATATATATATATATATATATATATATATATATATATTGTTTTGTGAGAAATGTTTGCTAAGTTTTAGGTGGTAATAAATTGACTTTATTATAAATTGATTAAAATAAATTAATGTTATTTTACGTTAACTAGTCATTAAATCAAATGAAATATTTATTTTGTTTAGTTTCTTAAATAGTCAAACTGATATAATGGAATATTTACATATTACTGTTACAAACACCGTTTATCATATAAACTATTTTAGCTTTTAGGAATTCCAAAACAAATCATTCCAAATATTTTTAATTTTTATTTACGCCAAATAGATTTCATGTAATTATAAACACAAGTGCAAAAAAGTTTTGATCGTGAATATTTTGGACATTGAGTTTTAATTGTTGATCTGAAGTCTATACAAGTAAGGTAAAAAAGGTGATCTTTTAGTCTCGGTTATGAATCGAAGCATAAAGTTTAACATTATGTTTTGGTTCAAAAACAACTAAACCAAGTCCTCTTTTTGATTTAAAATTTAATTTAATTTTAAGGACGTTATACTTCGGTTCTAGCAACAGCCCTAATACGTTAAAAAGTAAATAAAATTTTAGATCATAAAGGATATCAGGCCTTAGTTAAGACCAAAATCGAGGCCTAATGTCCTTAAAAATTAAATGAAATTTTAACAAAAAGAGTGTATTAGACATCTATTATTATCAAAATTGAGGCCTAATAACCCCTTTGTGCTTTAGTTTTGGTCTTAACCGAGGCATAAAGTATGAGTTTCTTTTTAAATACATTACTTGTGTTTGTTTCTTCATACATACCGCACAAAATATACCAAAAAACCAGCCTAGAAATAGAACATTATATTTATCAAACTAGAATAAGTCAGAATATTTAATGGACTATCATCATTACAAAAAGATGTTATCCTTACAACAAATAAATATACAAATTACTATTGTTCATTTGTATAATGTATTGTGCACATGTTATCCTTAAATACTTAATGGACTTATCAGGAATTGGAGTAGGAGTCTTGAGTTTCTACACACAAGACAATAATTTCAATTAATATATAAAAAGACAAATTTACGAATAAATATTTGATTGAATGCAATTATCATTGTTTCCTAACTACTTGTAATACGAGCATGAACAATCTCAAACCAAACAAAATAAATCAATTTATTTAACCCCTTAGTTAATCACATATCTAACATACAACAAATAAACAATATACTAGAAATTTATAGGCCCATAGTAAAATTAAGAACCTGGAAGCGTGAAATTGAGTAACAATGGAGGAGATGCCACATAGTCTCACCACAATGCAACAATATTGGTTTTTTTGTATTTAGGGGTTCTTTTAAATTCAAATTTGTAAAAATGGGTCCGTATTTTTTTTTTTTGCAAAATAGGGTCAAGTCGTGATGGAGGAGGACGACATTACAGGTGAAGTCGTCCTCCACCGTGCCGGTTTCCTTTTTTTTATTCCAAAAAGCGAAACCGTGCTCTAGGAAGCCGGTTTTCATTCACTTTAAAAGTGCAGTCGTCCTTGGGCATGACGACTTCACTTTTTGTTTTTGTTTTTTACGTTCAACTTTATGTATATTTTTTAAAATATATTATTTAGTTTTTTTAAAATATTTGTCTACAGTAAAAATGTAAAAAAATAGTTTTAAAAAATTCTAAAATACTTAATCTTTAAATCTTAATACAAAATTAAAAAGATAAAATGATACAAATTAAAAAATATTAAAAGATCCTTCAATAATTATATTTGAATATTTAATTTGTTTAGGTTTATTTTATTTATGTTTTAGTTAGTCTACTAACTATCAAATAAAAAGTATCATTTAATAAAATACTAAATTTGTAAAATCAAACGGAGAAGCAGAGGGCGTTTTGACCAAATCAGAAGAAACTGGCGGAAAAATCGCCATTAGATGAAAGGAGGATGTCACATTTTTTTTATATTATAAAAAAATATTTTATAAAAAAAAAAAAAAAATATATATATATATATATATATATATATATATATATATATATATAAAGCTAAACGTAAAAAAAAAAATTGAAGTCGTCATGTCTAAGGACGACTTTACTTTTAAAGTGAATGGAAACCGGCTCCTAGAGTACGATTTCGCTTTTTGAAAAAAAAAAGAAACCGGTATGGTAGACGACGACTTCACCTGTAATGTCGTCCTCCACCATGACGACTTGATCCTATTTTGCAAAAAAAAAATTAACGGACCCATTTTTACAAATTTGAATTTAAAAGAACTCCTAAATACAAAAAAGCCAACAATATCTTAACACAAAGGTATAAAAAACGCAACCATCAAAAAACAATAAACCACAAAAATGGTAGGGAAAAAGCAAAAAAAAAAAATTGAAGCAAAAAGTGCAAAACAAAACACAAAACGAAAAAAAAACCTTACCAGCACCGGCGACGACGCCAAACAATGGCGGTTTTAACGTCCCGCTGACACAAGACATGGTAGGTTGGTAACGTTTGACAACATAAGGACGATGGCAAACAAGATTAAAAGATTAAATTATTTTTTAAAATATTAAAATATATCATTTTTTAAATTACACATATAGATATATGTCATTGAACTCACTTAAAGAAGAATTTCCTGACGGTTAAGATTACCTTTGAATTGTCAATGAAAAATTATTTTGAATAAATATGTAATATTCTTAGACTTGAGATTATCATAGAAATTAACAAATTATTTTATTATACTTTGATATCTCACATCTAATACTTCGTGATGTTAATTGAATAATTATTGGATATGACTAAGGGCCTGCTCGTTTCACATGATTTGCGAGCGCAAATGGATTCTATACGAAGATTTGCAAGATTCATTTGTGTTCGTTTTAAAGGATTTACAATGATATGGAAGTATGTATTTTGGAATGATTATCTCTCCTAAAAGAGAAGTTTGGAGGATGGTAGTTCAACTTTAATTTTTACATATATAATTATTATTATTATATATTAAATAAATAATAATATATGAATAATTATATTATTTAAATAATGATATATAATAATTATATTATTTAATTAATAATATAATTATTATTATTATAAATACTGATAATAATAAATAATAATAAATAAATATTATAGTATATTAATTTTATCTATCATATCAATTTATTCATTTCCAAATTTTTACAAATTTCACTCTTAAATCCATTCACTTTACTTCCAAATCTATTAAAAGAAATAACTAAAATTCATCCACTTAAATTCACACAAATTCACTCAGATTCATTCACTCACTCTCTCTCAAATTCACTCTTTCAAGTGAACACACCCTAAATTCTTATGGGATTAATGATTAATTAAGAAAGAATCTATCAACTTTTGATGATGAGTTTGAGCTCTATATAAATACAAATCTTGACAAAAATATTATAAATAAAAGAAGATAGGAGTTTCTTAAGTAATTCATCATGTGTTAACACTTATTAAAATTTGACTGCTATAACATATTTTAGAGTTAACATAAAAGTAAAAAAGAAATATAATATTATATCTAGCGGTTAGAAAGTAAAAGATACTTAATAATATTAGACGATTAAAGAGTGTTGTTTTGATTTTTGTTGATAGGAAAAATATATTACTGATTAAATATTTAAAAGGATAACATTTTTTAAGTAGAATATTATTCTATCTTTTGCTATAAAAAAATACAATTAATAAAAAATTGAAAATTTATAAATTGATTGGATAAGACTAGGTCGACTAAGCTTGTTAACAAATAAATATTTTATTAACTATAATTTAATAAAGAAATCTGATTTGTTACCAAAAAATCAACAAGTTCGAGAGAGAATTTGCAAAGGATATATCAATAAAGCAGTACATGGATAAGTGGTTTTTATTTTTATGAGATAAAAATTAAAAACCAAAAAAAGGAATAAAATTGTTGTGATATAAATAAAGGTGGGCGCAACACTGCCTAAAAAATATACTACGTTTCTTCTCTCTCGGTAAAGTGTTCCTTTTTCGATGCCACAGAGTTTTTTGTTTCAAGTGTTGACGAAAAATAAAAATCAGTTTTGGTGTAGATATACGCGTAAGTCTTCATACGTTTGAAGGAAAATTTGTCAGAATCATAGTTATCAAATTAAGGTATTTTTTCTTAATTTTATTTTGTCTTTTTAATATCAGTATGCATAAATTTAACCAAAATACATCCAATTTTGTCTGCATGTTATGTTATGAATGCTATTTATAACCTTCACAATTATTGGTTCTCCTTCGGTATTCAGGCTAAGTATCGTGTGTGTTGACTAACAGGGCTTGTGGGGGCAACACAATCCAATTAAAGTATCCGTTATTATAGAGGAAAAATATGTGGAAAATTTAAGTGTGAGTGTAATTTTGAAGTTAAATGGAAAAGAGAAAATAAAAACTATGTATTATCGAAAATTTGAAAGTGATGAATTATAGTCTCATTTCAAAACATCATAAAATATTTACAATTTAACGCATGTTTTGAGCATTACAATACAATGTCCGTGACAGAGATTAACCAGAATAATTTGATTAAGAAAAAACAAACATGTTACTGGTGTAATTTGTTGACTTAAAAGGGTTGTTCTTGGAAGAAAATCAATGTTGAGTTCACATCATCTCTTTGGGTCTTCCCTATATGCTGCAATAATGAGACCATCAAGTTCTTACTCTTTCTACTGCAAAGCATGTTAGAGTTGAGTAAAACAAACACAAAATACAAGAAAGTCAAGGTGGAATGATTCTGGTATCCAAACAGCATATAACTTATTTATTCGACCTCTTCCTGAATTTTCCAATACAGATAATAGCACATGAAGATGAGGGTAGAAGGGTTCCTTAACATGAGGAATCTGGTAGTTGTGGTGGCGTGGTTGGTGAACTTCAACATCGTTTTTTGTTTTGCTCATATTCATGGCTTCGGGGACCAACCACTCTCCAAGATTGCCATCAATAAAGCTGTTGTGTCTCTCCACTCTGCCGCTTCCATCACTGCCACACCGTCGCTTCTCGGTACAAAGGTAACAACATTTTCCTTAAACTTGGCTAATTTCTAAGATAAGAATAAACATTCACAACTATATTATTATAAGATTCCAAGTTCGAGGTCGTGTTTGACTGAGATATTGTTACACAGTTTAGTCTCATATTTTTGCAAATAAGAGCACTGTCATAGTTAGTTAGTACTTATTACCAGTGGACCTAAGTTTACTCATTTGTACTATGATGATGTGTATGATTTCAGGGTGAGGATACCCAATGGGTGAGAGTAGATATTGATTACCCTAACCCATCTGCAGATGATTGGGTTGGAGTTTTCTCTCCTGCGAAGCTCAAGTAATAATTACACATCTTCTCTTGATATTGCATACTGTTCCTCAATAACTGAAATTTTCAAATTTAGTTATGTCAAAACCCTGTGCTTATATATTGTTTGTTAGAAGAACTAAAAGAGAGTCTTATTTTTGTAATGGCAGTTCATCAACATGTCCACCTGTGAGTGATCCAAGAGAAGAGATTCCGTACATATGCTCGGCCCCAGTTAAGGTATGTGTCATAGATCTATCATAGATCTCTGATTGGGTTGGATTTATTTTCAAAAAGTGATGCATTTCTCATGTTTGTTTGAAATTTTGTACCAGTTCCAGTTTTTGAATTACTCCAACTCACACTATACCAAGACAGGAAAAGGTTCTTTGAAGTTCCAGTTGATCAATCAACGTGCAGATTTCTCCTTTGCTCTATTTTCAGGAGGACTATTAAATGTGCTTACTGGCCCTTTCAGCTGTTCTTATATCTGTTATCTCCCTCCCATTCTTACTAAATCATGCTCATGCTAATTGATTCTGCAACTATGCTACACTTATCGCTCAATACCAAACCACCTATCTTTATGCACAGTATGTATATGATTTTATGACTGACTTGGAATCATCTGATTGAACAATGCAGCCTAAGCTTGTGGCAGTTTCCAATTTCATATCATTTGTCAATCCTAAGGTGCCTCTATATCCACGACTTGCTCAGGGGAAGTCTTGGGATGAAGTAAGTTTATCCTCCATATGATTTCTCCTATTATGGTTTTTCTTCAGTCTTACAATTCCTATATATGAAATGAAGCACAAAACTAGCAAGTATCCTAAGGCAACATGTATAGATTTAATAGATTTAGAGCACAAACATCCTATGATGAATGATATTATGGAAATAGGAATTCATGCTATTTTCTTTTCTTTAGCACTCTGGAAACACTATTACGACTACGAAGTGATTTCTGAATTATTCGGTCTGTCTTATGCAGATGACAGTTACCTGGACTAGTGGATATCACATAAATGAAGCTATACCGTTTGTTGAGTGGGGTCCTAAGGGTAAAACACAAGTGCAATCTCCAGCCGGAACATTGACATTTGGTCGTAACAGCATGTGTGGTATGGTTTATTTGGTCGTATTGCCATCGCACAACACTTTTTTTACTGCATACTATGGTCTGTTCCAGTTAATGTTTTTCAGAAACCTAAGTGCAAAATGATTTTTTGCTTAGTATTCTGTAAATTGTCTTAACCCTTGCTAGGAGTCATCATGAGCATTAATCTATAATCTAGTCTTTTACTTTGAACCTTGAACCTTGACCGTGCAAAACATGGGTTTTGAAACTGAATAAACTGAAACCTGATGGTTTATTCTCTATTGCCCCTTCTATAATGTTCCTCATAAGGTATCATGAAAACACACTAAGGAGAACAAGCTTCTATTCCTGAAAATTATTCTAGAGTAGCATCATGTGAAATGGAGGGTGAGACGGTAAGAAACAAAGAACTGAAAATCTAAGTTTAAATAGAAGAAGTATTTTTCGGTAAGCTTATGTCCGTAACCACTAATGATTTTCCTGTTTCAATAGCCATCAAATCTCACTTTTCATGATTTCTGTACAATTTGCTACATTTCATCACATCACCAAAAGCTTACTACCAAAAGAGTTGTAATTCTCCTGCAACTGGAAGCAATTAAATGTTGGAATATTAATTTTGTCTTAGTTATATGTTGGAAACTCATATCCAGATTGCTGCATTTTATTCTTTTGAAAATGGATCTTCTTAGGCTTTTTGTATAGCTTCATAATGTGGTTCTTTGGCTATTCTCACTTGCAGGTTCACCTGCACGAACTGTTGGGTGGCGTGACCCTGGTTTCATACATACAAGTTTTCTAAAAAGTCTTTGGCCAAACTTAGTGTATGCATTCAGATATCCATTTCTTCTTATAACACAATGAGGAACTAGAAATGTTTGTTCTGTAACTTTTAAAAATTTATATATCGCTTCAGGTATACCTATCGATTAGGGCATCTACTGTCTAATGGTGCTTACATCTGGAGCAAGCAATATTCATTTAAGTCATCACCTTATCCTGGACAGGACTCACTGCAACGTGTTATCATATTTGGTGACATGGGAAAGGTAACGTTAATCTTCAAAATAAAATGTAGATAAAGAAGAATACTCTAAAACTGTCTGAGAGGAAGAACCAAGTCTTCTCTAACCAAGTGTAATCTTTAGGCATATTATGAAATATTTGCCTATGATGGATTTATCAAGAAAAATAACTCAACCTTCTTATCATCTTTTCTTATTTGATCATTGTTAGAGATCTGATATCAACCATAAGTGGGTTATTACAGACCTCACTTTACAAACAGATTTTATATAGAATTGAGTCAATTTTAAATGATTACGACAAAAGCATTGGATTTTCTTCCATTTTGTTTCAGGCCGAGCGCGATGGTTCAAATGAGTATAATGCCTATCAACCTGGTTCGCTTAACACCACTGACCAGCTCATCAAGGATTTAGAAAATATTGACATTGTTTTCCACATAGGAGATATAACTTATGCAAATGGATACATCTCGCAGTGGGACCAATTCACTGCTCAAGTGGAACCAATTGCATCAAGAGTACCTTACATGATTGCCAGGTTTTGTCCTATTTTCCACAACTTTATTTGCAAGTAAATTAGATTTGTGTGACTCATATATTGAACTAGAATTGTCTGATAATCCTGCAGTGGTAATCACGAACGTGATTGGCCCAACACAGGATCCTTTTATAACAGTACAGATTCAGGCGGCGAGTGTGGAGTTTTGGCCCAGAACATGTATTTTGTTCCAGCAGAGAACAGAGCAAACTTTTGGTACACTCAGTTCCATGAAAAAAAAAATCAATTTTTTGCGAAAATCTCTTCTTTTATCTGTGTTTGTACTATACTGATTATAAAGCTATTTTGATTGCATTATAAGCTAATTGAAACGCACCAATGTGAACTTTTATGGATAATTATAAGAATGATGTTGAAGAATGATTCATGACATAAGAATGTTATACTTCTGATATTCTAAAGTGAACAACCGAGTTATATACAAAAGAATGTAGTCTGTGATTCTAAGGATGAACTGTAATTATTTTTCGTGTTTGATATATAAAAAAATGATATTCTGAATATCTAGGTACGCGACGGATTATGGCATGTTTCACTTCTGCATAGCTGACAGTGAACATGATTGGAGAGAAGGAACAGAACAATACAAATTCATTGAACATTGCCTTGCAACAGTAGATAGACAGAAACAACCCTGGTTGATTTTTGTGGCTCATCGTGTGCTTGGATATTCTTCTGCTTCTGGGTATGCCAAGGACGGCTCATTTGAAGAGCCCATGGGAAGGGAAAGTTTACAGAGACTGTGGCAGAAATATAAAGTAGATATTGCATTTTATGGTCATGTACATAACTACGAAAGGACATGCCCCATATATCAGGTAAAGACAATAGCCTAATATGTCATGACTTTATTTAAATCCAAACTAACTTGCGCATGCACAGTTGAAAAGTTAATGATTTGTTACTTTCATTGTATGCTTTTCATGGTTTGCATTTTTAACTTCATCAAATTATTGAACTGCTGTTACTACTGTTACGATAATAATGCCAATGTTTTTATGAACAAAACCCATATGCAGAATCAGTGTGTGAATGATGAAAGGTCTCATTATTCTGGTGTTGTGAATGGAACAATTCATGTTGTTACTGGAGGTGCAGGAAGCCACTTGTCAAAATTCAGTGAAGTAACCCCTAAGTGGAGTCTTTACAGAGACTATGATTTTGGGTTTGTAAAGTTGACAGCATTCAATCATTCATCTCTCCTCTTTGAATACAAGAAAAGCAGTGATGGAAAGGTCTACGATTCTTTCACCGTTTCAAGGGATTACAAAGATGTCTTAGCCTGTGTGCGTGATGGCTGCGAAGCAACCACTTCAGCAACTTGAACTGCTTTACACACATGAAGCTTTTAATAGCTTTTCTTTCTTTAAAAATTAAGTGACAACATTTTCTAATGTCTTTTCTTTCCACCTTATGAAATGTCAAAGGGAAACTTCTCTATGAATATGTGAAGTGAAGTGCAATGGATGCACAAGCAATAGCTTGGTCAGAAGGAACATCTTCATTGTCATAGAGAAAAATTGTGAGAGAAAAATAGTGTTAAAGAGAGTTTCTAAAAAGTAAAAAAAAAATAAAAAATAGTATCAAGTCATTGAAAGTTATATATATAATCCTTGTATTTATATTGTTATTATTGTTAGAAGTTTTAAGAGGTCTATAGATCTTTGTTTTTCTCAACATAGTAAATATTTAGTAAAACAGTGGAAACCTCAATTTTTTTTTATTGAAAGCTAAATTAACTTATTTAATTAGAAATATTAGATATGATTTTATTAAACAAGTTTATTTTGAAAAACTCTGCTATAAACTAGTTAAACTGAATCATAAACGATTAAAATCACTGATTAAATACCTTTTATGCATATTTATATGATTTCTATTTGAAATATAATTTAATTATATGGAAAAGAATATAGTTTATGCAATTATAATTTTTAGGTTTCACTTCGTTTAAACGTTTATCATTTTCGTCTGAAGATGTATTTATAAGATAACAAATAAAGTAATATTAAAGGAAGAATTTCGTAAAAAGAAAATATAATAAATAAACGATGGTGGATGAGAACTTCTACTAAAACACTCAAAGTAAATAGAAAATAATAATTAGTTAGAAGATTTGGTATTATTTCAACATAACAACAAAACTTTATCGCAATAAATTGAGTCGGCTACTTATTTAATCACGTCGTTACGCTCATTTGACACGGTTCAAAGTCAACATTTTAAATTAGAAAAGATATTTACCAAATGTTTTTATTTTATTAAACCAAACTTTCAAGTTTACTTTCAGTGTTGGCCTTATTATTTTAATTTTTGAAAGGCATTTTACTTAAAAGATTTTCTGGTATAACTTTTTTTTTTAATTATTTACTTTTTTTAATCAATTCCTTTCAACAAAACTTTATATGTTTTCTTCTATTTCTTTATAAAGACATCCCAAATTCATAACTCCTATATTAGAATAAGCTCAGAGACAATAAATTTAAATTTGGTAATCTTAAATACAACATTTGCTCTCAAAAGTAAAAAGTCATTTTTTTTACATTAAAAACAGTTTTTAGTCAATTAGATATTATATAGGTTGATGTATAAATATAATATCATGAGATATTATAAAAAAAAATTACCAAAGAAAAAATATGGGATTTAAAAAAAATTATATAATAAAACTCATAAAAATTTAAATTAAAAACTCACTTTAAGGCTAACGAAGAAAGATGTTTTAAACACAAATCTTTCTTTTTTTCACTATTTTTCTTATACACATCTTTTTTCCTCAATTAGAAAAAATTATCTAAAACGTAATTTAGAAGTGTCAGTCATATTTTGGATTTTTTTTTCATTATTAAAATATATTGCATGGGGTCAATAATTTTACAATATATTATCACAGGCCTCATGCTACAAATTTTCTTATAACCTGTTACAAAACACACATCGACCAGAAATCAGGCCAATTCATAATATATAAGTGGATGCAATTATCATCTTACAATAATTTTTAGAGTTGAATTAGGCTTAAGCCAACTTCTAACATGGTATCAGAGTCAAATTAGAGTCTTACCTAGCGAATTTTATTAGACATAGTTCCACGCGATATCGTTAGATATTTTCGAATACATGTACCCACCACCATCGATTTAATGAGTTTTGAGTTTTTAAGATATTTTGGAGAGAAAGAATTCACATTCATTCATCTTTTAAAATGAAAAGGTTAATTTTTTTTTCTCGTAACGAAAAATTATAATTGGTTCATATTTATAACTTAATTTTGTTTAGTACTCTTACATTCAAAATTTAATCTTTCATTTTTAACGATGTTAAATTTTATTTCAACTGATAATCGAAGTTTCAGTTTTCTTACACGTAAAACGATATCTGTGCTATAGGTTATAAATGTGAATACTATACCACTCTAAGTCATAATATTATTTTGACTAGGATTTCGTACGCTTCTTAAAGAAAAGGAAGTTGTAATATTTTTTATTAAATTGGAAGAAGAAAACAAGTCAAATAACACGCTAAGTGGTATTTAATTTAAAATAAATAAAACAATACATAAAATCTAACTAAATAAATTTTCAGCCAAAACATTTATCTTTTAAACAATACTAATATTTCTATTTCTATTTTATTTTCTATTACTTTCATCCTTTATTAAGTAAGTCTATTTTTTCACTAAAAATTACCACAAAAAGCAATATTTATCGAAATGCACGCAACGAAGTAAAACGGGAATGAATACAATAATAAGAATTAAAAACTAAAATAATAAATTAATCTAAGCCTGGAAATGAATATGCTGTGCGGTGCGGATAAAATTTCAAATAGATGCTTCATTTTTCATTATTTTTTTAAAACATAATAAATATGTTATAATAAACATGAATGAATTATTTAACATCATGAAATATATATTAATTTAAAAGGTTTCCACACTTAAGGTTTTATTTTTTAATTTTAAATAAAAATGAATTGAAGAGAAAAGTAAAAATATCATTATTAATAATGAAAAAATAGTATATTAAATAAAAATAAATAAATAAAATATAATTTATAAAATGAAAGAAAAATTAAAGACATAAACATTTTTGTTGATATTGTGAGCCAAAACTATTTGGATTGATTAGAAAAAATAATATAAAAAAACTCAAGAAAGTTATTCTACCAGAAATTGAAAAATAAAATAAGATGTGAACATAAGATTGAAATAGACCCTTGACCAACAAGTTGGTTGATTAATAAAATGAGATCAAATAACTTTCGATCAATCAATCAAAGGTCAACTCCTAGTTAAATATTAATTATATTATACTTAAAATTAAAAGCTTCAGATCCATTTTGCTTTGCATGTTTCAATGAATTCAGTGATTAATCTGTTTGACCGGATCAACTCGGTCCTCAAAATATCACGCACTTTCTCAAATGTGCTTTCACACTTCAATTTTCAGGATCTGAAACTTTCTAAATTTGAATTCATTCCAATACCAAATACTCGATTTTTATTTTAAAGCATTGCAAAAAGTATTGATTAAGTAATGATAATAAATCTTTATTAAAAATTATAGTATAAAGAATTAAAAATTTGGTGAATCTATTTTGAGGATATTTTCAACGACTTTTTAATTTGACTTGTAGTTTTTCACAGATATGGGTTAACAGTTTACACATATTTTTTATATATGTGTTGAAATTAAAACCAAAAACAGAAAAGCGAAACAACTGTTGACATTTGTCCAAGGAATTTTAATACGAAATTGGAAAGAATAAATATTAATCATTATATATTGATATAAATAATTAAAATTAATATATATATTGACATATCTTCATCAAAAATTTGGAAGGAATTAAAATAATATACTTAAAATTCATATATTTAATCATTGTCTACTAATATAACAAAAAAATATATAATTTAATATTGATATTCTTTGTATGTTTCTTATAAAGATGATAATTTTGAAGTTATATTTGATATGGAACCCATTTTAAATAAGATTTCTAATTTTATCTCTTTCACTCATTGGATATTCTCATATTTGATAACATTTTCCTGGGATATGGAATAAGTTTTAAAGGATTAATATAAAACTTTTTACATGTAATTTTTTTAATATTAAGAAAGGATTCTTCTAATTCAACCATTGGATCCTTAGTATCATGCTTGCTTAAAAAATATGCACGAAGAAGGAAGTAAATATGTGTTGTTTTTATCTTCACGAATATTTTTCCTTTCATTATTAAAAATGAATATATTATTTTATTATTTATCGATGTACCTATTTAAAAAATAAATAAGACTATAGAATAATTTATCAAAATTTAATCGAAAATTGAAAAATGTAATTTCTATGATAATCAAGTCACATTTAAAAAATAGTTATGAAAAAAATACACAATACACGATACATAACTTTTCCTTTTATATTCATAAAAAAAAATCATGAGACGAAAAAAATATTAAATATCAAACTAATATTTTAAGATACAAAGTTACCTTTTGTGTCTTTAAAAATGGAAGAGAACTGATGAGAGTAGAAAAAATAAATTTGTCTAGCTTTCTATTTAAAAAAAAAAAACAAAAGAAGATAAGAGTAAAAGATTAATACAATAAAACAATAAAAGACAATAAAAAAATCTCAATAAATTTTATTTTTCTCTATTATATTTAATTGTTTATTAACGTTAAGTATTATATTTTATAAATAAAAATATATCTAAAACATTTATTTTTAAAAATTTTAAAAATAAATATATATTTTAAAAAATTAAAAATTTTGGGAGACCATGACTGACCGTAGAGACCTATTAAGATTAAATAACACTTATGTGAGAATGAAGAATGTGATTAAATTTTACAATTATACATAAATGGTTTAAAGTAATTGTGATTTTATTAAGATTAAAGAACACTTGTGTGAGAATGAAGGATGTGATTAAATTTTACAATTATACATAAATGGTTTAAAGTAATTGTGATTTTAAAGTTCAGTTCTGAAAAAATAATAATAATAATCAAAGATTCCACTAAAATAATTCGTAACTATACTTCGCATATAAACTAGGTTAGGGGAATAAGTGATTTTGGAATGTAAAAATGAGTTTTAATATGGTAATAATTAGTTTATAATTTATGAGTTGTTGAACGATTGAAATTTTGCAAATTGTATCATTGTTACTTGCATTTAATTGAAAGTTAAATTGTTTGAGTGAGTTTGATTGTAATGGTGTTCCTGGATTGTTAGCAATAATGTAAAGTTGATTTCGTAATTGTTGTATGTTCAAAATGTTAAAATAGGCAATGATACTTTAAGTAGAGTTATAAATGGGATGCATATTTGAGTTTTATTTTTATCTATGTGAAATTATTTATGAATGTTAATTTACTTATTTAAAGCAAGGTCCAGTCCACTATTTTTTTTTCTTCGTATATTAATTATATGGAATAAATAGAAATATATAAATTTGGTTTAATTATTCGAATAGTATTCATTTTGGTAGAGGTGTGTCAATCAAGTACTTACTTTTAAAAAAGTGTCAATTGCATCCCACATTTTAAAAAAGTAAGTGCTTCAATTATGTCCCTTTCAGACAGAGTTGAGTTGACTAACGTTATTAACAACCTGTCATATGTGGTTTTTTTTTATTAAAAAAATAAATAAATTTCTTTAAAAAAATATATAAAAAAAATGTCACGTGTCATGTCCCTGTGTGTGTCATATGGCATTGTGACATTGCAATGCCACGTGTCAGTGTCACTATCAGATGTTATTATGTTGATTTCGATTTAGTCTCCATATATGTCTTTTTGTTTCAATTTAATACCTACTTATGTGTATCTGATTCAATTTTGACCTAATTTTTTTAATAATTAAAATCCATTTTTTATAAAATTAAAAGTAATTAAGTATAAAATTGTTATAAAAAAATAAGTATTTGATATTTATATTAAAATTTATTGGTAAAAGTCATTTTATTAAGTCATTTTCAATAAATAAAAAATTAGTATAACATTCATACAAATATAAATTTTGGTTAAAAATTAGTAAGAGACAATATTGTTATATTTTGGAAAAAAAATAAGAATTAACAAAACATGAATACTTAATAAAAAATTAATTAATATAGTAATATGTTAAAAAATCGTTTTTAATAAACAATATTAGTATAACATATATACAAATAATAAATTTGGTCTGAAATTGAGAGAAACAATATAAATTTTAGTACTTAATTTTGTAAAAATATTTATACTTAATTAGTTTTAATTTTATAAAAAGTGGATTACAAAAATATTTTAATTATTAAAAAAAAATCGGACAAAATTGAATCATATATACATAAGTAGGTACTAAATTGAAACAAAAAGGCATATATGGTGACTAAATCGAAATCAACACAAATGGTATATGATAGTGACACTGACACGTGGCAATGACAATGCCACGTGTCACACAGGAACCTGACATGTGGCATTTTTATTTTTTTTCAAAAAATAAAAAAAAATATTTTTTTTTTAAAAACTAAAAAAAATCACAGACTGACACGTGACACGTCGTTAACTGTGTTAGTTAACTCCGTCTGAATGAGACCTAATTGAAACACTTTTTTAAAAGGTGAGATGCAAACATTTTTTTAGAAGTGGATACCAGATTGACACACCTCTACCAAAGTAAGTATTATCCGAGTAATTAAACCTAAAATTTATTTGTATTAATATTTTATTGATTCATTTAATTTGTTATGTACTTAAATATCAAATTTTTTTATCTAAGTTTATATTTTAAAGAGTTGTTATTAAATAATTTTTTTTTATTATTTTTAATATATATATATATATATATATATATATATATTTGTAGATTATCCATGAATACTTGTGTATTAAAAAATCCATGAATAGTTATTCACAATATCCAATAACAAGATAGATAATAGGACAACTTTTTTTAGACGAAATGAATAGTTGATAAACACTATCCACAATTGACCCATCCAGTGTCATTGTATTCGCAAATGTAGTATTCAATTTAGTAAAACTAGTTAAATTAATGTTGCAAAATAAGTTGAGATTTGACGCTCCTATGCATGTTTAGGTGTATGAGGTGAGTTGTTAGTCATGAAATTGTTAATAAAGTTAATTATTTAAAATATTATCGATAACCTAAATCAAGTAGATAAAAATGTTTAGCGGTGAAAACTTAATAAAAATTCTTACATGAGTAGTGTAAAATTCTATCATAATTGACACAAGGTATCAAATTAAGATAGAAAGTGTTAAGTATTTTTTTAGTTTCTAAATGTTGACGTAAAACTAGAATTCATTTTTCTCTTAAATTTTGATAAGTTCTGGTACTAAAACTTACAAAATTAATGGATATAATATTTTTAATTTAATTATGTTACTTGTTATTTACTTGTCTAATGTGTTTTATGTTAATATTTGAGTTTTTTAGACGGTTTGACACATTTTTGTTTTAATGTCCGTTGAAAAATATTTTTGACACATCAAAACAATTTAACTTAATTAGGTTAAAAAGACTTTATTCATTTAATTTTAAGATTTGAGGATCAAAATATTTAAAAAATTTGGACAAAGAAGAATTTCAATTTCATATAAAAATTCAATGACTAAAAACACAATTAAGTCAGATCAAAATTATAATTTTAATCTTCAAATGAACCTTCATACTAATTTAGGTATTAATATCAACTTTATACAAAGCTGTTAAATTTTAAAATTTGTGTTAGTAACTCTTATGTATTTCATAAAACAAATAAGACCTTAAATTTTATACAGTAATTTTCAAAATCTTGATTGGTTTTTTTTATTTGCTTACTTATATTTTATTTTATAATTGTAGTGATTATAATACATAAATAAATTTACCTGTCGAAGACAATAAAATTAATTATTTAGGTAACAATTAATTTAGAAGTCACATATAAAGTATTTTTAATAAACTACAAAATGGAAATTATTTATGTTGATAATATATATTAAAAGTAAGTATTTAATATATATATATATATATATATATATATATATATAAAATTATAAAATGACATATAATAATTAGCGTTCGTCATTCGTTAATGATTTAAAAAATGTTAGTCAAAACCATCACATTGAACAAAATTGATGAATATTATGACCAAATTGAAAAAAAAAAATACAACCAAATTGAAAAAATTGAACAAAAATTATGATCAAAACAATATTGAAGTCAAATTATATTATAATTTGGCAAAAGTATATAATGATGTAGGTAAAATAAGAAAAAAACTTATATACAATTTGTTAATGTTTTGTTTTTCTAATTGAAGTAATTAATACATGACATAATTGAACGAGACACGTCAAAACAATTAAATATATTAACTTAAAACATTATTTATTATCATAAATATATTTTTTAATGTTAATAATTGTTTTCGAGAATTTAATTTTAATAGTTAAATTATTAGTATTACTTAAATTAAATCAATTACATAAAGTTCTTTCTTAATAGAGTTAGCAAACACATGTTCTTCCATCTATCTAGGGTATTTTACTCTAATATTTACATACAAGATTAATTTGATGTAGAAATTATTTATGTTGTGAGTTATTCTAACATAAACACTTAAAGAATTCGATATCTTTTTCACTTGAATTTCAATTAGGATTTCGTGTATGTCCAACTAATATACTCCGTTTTGTTTGTTTGTGGATTTTAATAACGATGAAAGGAAAACAAAAACACAATGAATGAAGTATGAATTAAGATGGCGAATCAAGAAATGATGTATATGGAGGTGACAATAAATAGATACATGGATTGCAATGAAATGTAAATAATGCAAAATAAACTGCATATATTAAATTATCAAGAAAAGTAAAGAAACTTGTAAAATAAATAAATAAAATCGGTGATCCAAATTGTAATAACCAATACCAGATTAATTATTTTTCATGTATGGGACATTCTCACAATGTATTATTGTTCCCACGATTTGTTGTCACCCAAAAATATAAAATTAACCTATTTATATATTCTATCACTCCCTTAACCGTTAAGATACATGTCAAGTCATTTTATAACTGTCCTAAAAAATTCTCATAACAGTTTTAGAGTCCACACATCTTGAATGGTGAAGATATATTATACATGTCATTGTAGTGGTTGTTGTCTTATCCTTTTTTTCAATTTGTTTCGATTCTCTATTTTGATTATCCTTTATGAATCAATGTTAGTTATATTGTTTCCGCTATTCTCTTTCAATAATCTAATAAGGTTTAAATAGTCAACTTCTAACTAGATATATATTCGTCTTATGACATCCATCTCTTATTTAGAGCAGGAGATGTCATGAATCCCTCAAATTTTTCAAGTTTTTAAAATTTATATATTGAGATTATTTTTTAAATTTAAAATTATATTTACTACATATTAAGAATTGGTGAAAATTAAATTATATATCTTTTATTTTTTTCATAAAACATAATATTTAATGTTAATAAATAAATATAATAAAAAATAAAATTATTTATTAAAATATTCTTTTTCTTTTTATTATTATGATGTGACTTTCTCACATATTATAGTCATCTTTCATTTTTACTTGTTTTTTTTGTTTGTGAAGAAAAAAAAATTAAACACAAACTCATTATTTAATTTTAATTTAATAGTTAGCATTATTTTTTTTTATCTAAATCTTTATACATTATTTTTCATAAATATAAAAAAAATATATTATGTATTTTTTTATAACCATCTTTTAACCATAGCTTTATTATCGTATTTTTAATTTAAGTCTCTTTTTCTCGTTAACTGGAAAAAACCAGGTTTTAGTAATATTAATTTAGTTTGGCTAGATCAATAATATTTTAAAATTTAAATCAAATTAATACGAACGAATGGGTTTTAATAAATAATTTTTAGTCTTGATTTAAGCTGGAACGAATTAAACCCATTGATACTACTTAATACCGGGTGATTTTCCAAATCTCTTTTGTTCAAGTCCCAAAAAATACCCTTTGAATGAAAACGATTTAAATTAATGGCAAATTACTGGGACTTTGAAGAAGAATGGTCTGCCTCAAATTAATCATATCAGGAGAAATATCCTGGTTCAAACATTTTTTTCTTAAACTCCTATTTATTTAAAGGACAGAAAGTAAGATAAAAAATACATTTAAATTAAAAAAAAAAGGAAAAAGGATTATTGTTCAACGTTCATATTTTAGTTGTTTTAACTAAATTAATATATCATTTTCCGTGATATATTGTTAACAATGTTTTCCTCTAACAGTCATCCTTAGATTACTGTTAAACCTTTCAATATAGTTGTTTTAGATTCGTACATGTGTTTTCTCACTTTAATCAAATGAGTATTGTTAAAATAAGTTTTGACAAATGTTTAAACTCAAACAGTTTACAATTATAACTGTGATAGATATAATTAATTATTGAAATTTGGAGAAGGGTTGAAAAAGAGGATTTTGGATGTAGAAGAGAGGCATGGTGATTGGTGAGCTTATTAAAAAAAGAGAAAGGGGTTGTTTGTTTACCCAAATATGAACCAAGATCGTAAAAACCCCACAAAGTCCACAGCGTGATTAGCAAGGTCCTCACTCTCTAACTCCAACTATGCCGGCTAAAACTGCTTTTTTCTTCCCTTATTTTCTGTCTCCCCAAACACTCCGCAACAACACAAAAAATAAAAAATAAAAAATGGAAAATAAAAAATAGAAATAAATAAAATTCTGACATATCCGAGAATAATGCTCACCAGCATATCTTCCTTTCCCTTTTCCTTTCCCCTTTCCCTTCTCACTCCAACAATTCTCTGACTCCAAACTCTTCACTCCAACCCTTCTCCGCTCACACACACACACACACACACAAGAAAAAAGAAACTCAACAAATAAATATAGAAAAACCCTAAAACCGTTTTGGTGGAGGAAAACATGGCCACCACCACCACAAGTCTTGGCGGCGGCGCCGGCGGAGATGACCGCGTCCTAGCCACGGCTCAGCAGATCGTGAAGAGTCTCAGAGCCGCCAAAGAGGATCGCGAAGACATGCTTCTGATCTTTTCCACCTTCGATAACCGACTCTCCGGCATCTCCGACCTAATAAACGGCGACGATTCCAAATCCTCCGAAGAGGAGGAACTCGACCGCTTCGAAGCCGCGGAGAAAGTGATTCTCGCTGACGCATCTCTCTCCGAGGAGCCTTCTCGTCAATCCACTTCTCTCTTCAACCCTCCGAACAATCCCGCGGAGTACTTTTCCGCGGTTGACGAGATCATCCACTGGATGGAGCAGTTTTCGATCGCGCCACCGTCCTCCGCCGTCGGACGCACAGGGCCCGCCATCGTGGACCGGGCGGAGAACGCGATTCAGCTTGCGATGTCGCGACTGGAGGACGAGATGCGGCACGTGCTGATTTGCAACACGATCCCGCTCGACGCCATGAGCCGCTACGGTTCGATCAGGAGGGTTTCGCTCTCGTTCGGTTCGCACGACAGCGCCATCGACGATACCCTAGAGAGCTTCGGTGAGGTCGGCTCGAGTCGCTTCCACGAGCGAGGCGCGAGCCTTGGCGACGATTTGTTCGTCGATTTGGTTCGTCCCGAAGCGGTTCAGGATCTCAGGGAAATTATCGATCGCATGGTTAGGTCTGGTTATGAAAGAGAGTGTCTTCAGGTTTATAGCAGTGTCCGTCGCGACGCTCTGGATGAGTGTTTAGTCATTCTGGGTGTTGAGCGGTTGAGTATTGAAGAGGTTCAGAGGGTTGAGTGGAGAAGTTTGGATGAGAAGATGAAGAATTGGGTTCAGGCTGTGAAGGTTGCTGTTGGGGTTTTGTTGAGTGGTGAGAAGAGGCTGTGTGATAGTTTGTTCGGGGATTTGGATGATTTGAAGGAGATTTGTTTCAATGAGACTGCTAAGGGGTGTGTTATGCAGTTGCTGAATTTTGGCGAGGCTATTTCGATTTGTAAGCGCTCGCCGGAAAAGCTGTTTCGGATTTTGGACATGTATGAGGCTCTGAGGGATGCCATGCCTGATTTGCAGGCCATGGTTTCGGATGAGTTTGTGATTGGTGAGGCCAATGGAGTGCTGAGTGGACTTGGTGAGGCTGCCAAAGGAACTTTTGCTGAGTTTGAGAATTGCATTAGGAATGAAACTTCCAAGAAGCCAGTCATAACTGGGGATGTTCACCCGCTGCCTCGATATGTCATGAATTACCTCAAGTTGCTTGTGGATTATGGTGACCCCATGGATTCGCTTTTGGAGATTAGCGAGGAGGATCTCCATCGGTTTAAAAATGATCTTGGTGGTGATGGTTCGCAGTTGGAGGCCATGACGCCCTTGGGGCAGCGGATTCTGTTGCTCATGTCCGAGCTTGAGTATAATCTTGAGGAGAAGTCGAGGCTTTATGAAGATAGTGCTATGCAGCAGGTGTTTTTGATGAACAATCTGTATTACCTAGTGCGGAAAGTGAAGGACTCGGATCTTGGGAAGGTCTTGGGGGATAATTGGATTCGGAAACGACGTGGTCAGATAAGGCAGTATGCTACAGGGTATCTCAGAGCCTCTTGGAGCAGGGCCTTGTCTTGTTTGAAGGATGAAGGGATTGGAGGGAGCTCTAATAATGCGTCGAAGATGGCTTTGAAGGAGAGATTCAAAAGCTTCAATGCCTGCTTTGAAGAAATTTATAGGATCCAGACTGCTTGGAAGGTACCGGATGATCAGCTTCGAGAGGAGCTGCGGATATCTATATCGGAGAAGGTGATTCCTGCATATCGCTCTTTTGTGGGTAGGTTTAGGAGTCAGTTAGAGGGAAGGCATGCGGGGAAATACATCAAGTATACACCAGAGGATCTAGAGACCTATCTATTAGATTTATTTGAAGGATCCCCTGCTGTATTGCATCACATAAGGAGGAAAAGTACATAGTACATTATAAGATCTTTTAGCAGGTGAACTCATTTTATGAGGATTACTTGAAAATGGTTTCCTGTGTCATGTGTATTTCTATTTGGATGGGTCTTTGTTTTACAGGTCTTAATGTTAGAATGGGATTTTGTGAAATTCAAGTCTTCTCCTGGGCCCATCCCTCAACAACCAAAAAAGATTTTTTTTTTTCATGCGAATTCTGTAATATCTTTTGTATATAGTGTCTCATACAGGTTATCTATGTTGTTTATACTTGTTCAAACAGTACACTCATTAGCTATCATAAATTCAGACCATTTGTATTTACGTATCTGCAGTTTGCATAATTGCGGCTTTTTTTATAATCAAAGGACATTGATTTTTTTTTACCAGGTAGTTTGGTATGATGTTTAGCTGATGGTAATCGATTTGAGGAAATATAATAAGGTAGTTGTAGTAACTGGATCTACTCAAGATTAATAGGGGCTCATGGGAAGCTTGCATAATGTTGTCAATGATCCAAGAAGATTGATAGTTGGAATTTATGCATTAGCAATTATTTGAATGATATTCTCAGTTCATTTTAATCTCACTATCTTTCAACACCTGACAGCACTTTAAGATGCTGCGATTTTACCCCTTTCTAAGCAATACTTGGGACGGGCTTAATTCAAATCTTAATTCGTAGCTCCAGCCATGCCGATATGCTACTTTGCCGTTACCTTTTGCAGAAAAAGGTATATCATATTTACTTGGAAATCTTGTCATGTTTGCTTGCGGTTTTACCAGCTAGAGATTGTTGTATGCTCTTTGCATCTGCATTTTCATTCAGGAAAATAAAAATGAAAGGCTTCTGTGCCTACCATATTCTTTGATGGATGAATTATGCATAAAATTGATATAACATGTTTTCTGTGAGGAAAGAAATGGTTCCGTTTCTGTCTTGTTGGACTCATGATCTGGGTAAGAAACTCTGCACGGTGAGAACTGAGGAGGCATGATATGGTGATGGCGTATCTACCTGTCCGCATCTTAGCTAAGCCACTAGTCACATTTAGCAGCAACAGAGTTGTGTCTTAATTTGTTTAACGTATCACGGGGAAACGTTAACGCTACGTTTATTTAGTTTTTTCATCATTTTCCGCGCGTCATTGATGCAGTATCATTCGGACCAAGTCTATATTGATAAGTGATGAAAGGAGTAGGATTTGACTAATTTAGTATATGATTTTGTCATCATGTATTTATGGCTAAAGAATCATTAAATCTATAAATTATAAACTTCTTTAAAATATATTAGTAATATGAAGTATCATACTTATTTTTTTTGTTCTTATTTAGTATGTAGAAATTTTTCTTTAGATTAAAAGGTGCGTTTTAAAAAAAATGGCAACTAAACGCCTATGATTCTAACAGTATTCGTGTATCCTTGTTTTCTAATTAACAGTTTATAATTTTATTTTCTCTTTTTGTTGTGGTACCATTCACTCAAGAGTCTGGGTTGAAAAGGATTGGAAGGGGAGGGACAATTTCAATGCAACTTTTCCACAATATAGTTAGCTATCTTCTCGTGCGTCAAACTTTTCTCTGTTTTTGTCAACTTTTTACGTCAAACACGACGGATGCAAAACAAGAAGTCCCAACTATTGGATTTGTTGGTAAGAGCATCACAAGCCACAGAAGCTCCAAATCAACCTCAAGATGAATGAGTTGGTTCACTGTGATTGGTTACAAACCATTCGTTTACTTAGTCACCAGTTATTTATTACGGTTCTTTATGCCCAATGACCTCGTTTTGGTTATCTATATAAGCACAATGCCAACTTTTTAAGCCCAGAGGTGAAGAGAAAGACAACACAATTTTAAAGTAAAAAAGAAGAAAAAAACTTATGGTTACTTACACTCACCCCAGAATTTACAATACACACAATCTCACTCTAATACTCACTTAATAAAACGGATACAAGTAACTTGCAAAAACTGCCTACAACTTATACAAAGACCCAAGTACACGTCTTGAGCCCTTAAGAGAGCCACATAGGTCTTTTTCACTTTTACTAAAATAATTTATTTCCAAAAAATAAAAGAAAACCTCGGTGCAGTAGGTTATTTCTCCATTGACACCTTGCCTATTATTAAACTCTGGTATTTGCAGGCAGAGGAAGAACACCATCAAAGAAATCACCAAAATAGCCACGGGGTTCGTGTACTAGTCTTGAGATGATGTCTCTTAGTGTGATTAGTCCTTGCAGATCCCCATCATTGTCCACCACATACACCCTATGAATCTTCTCTTGATCCAGCAGTTGAATCAACTCTTTGATTGTACAGTCCTCTCTGCATGTAACATATTCACTTACCATTGGGAACGCGTTTTTGTTCTTCTCCAAGTAACTTCTAACCGCTGTCAGGAAATCCTTTACTGTAATAGCTCTGTTATAATAGTGTGTAAGTAATGGTACAAAAACTCAGTTTAACAAACTCTTTCTGTCAGATTCAATTCATAACATAACACACATACATACCTATAATCATGGTATATTTCCGGAGCATTTAGCAAGAATTGAACATCTCGCAAGCTTATATTACCAACTGCCTTTCCGCTATCTCTCTCAATTACAGGCACCGCTCCAACCCTCTTTTTTCTCATTACTTTAAATGCTTGAAGGACTGGTTCATCCTCATAAACCTGAAAAAAGAAATAGCCCATTGTGAAGTTCATCAAAATCAACACGCTTGCTATTTTATGTGCTAACGTAATCCAGTTCAATCAATTGATGATGACCTTCAACTTAAGATAGGATCACACCTTTATGATCTGATCTGGTGTAACCAGGGGAAGACCAACTTCAGATATTTTCTTGGTTCCCCAACTTTCAAACCACTGAAGTCCAGCGCATTCTGCCAGCATATGAATCACGGCAGATTGTGAAATAATCTTATCGATTGTACCAGAGCCTAAATCCAACACAGGGACACTCTTCATCTTGTACTTCGAAAGCAGCAAGAGCATGGTTAGAAATGAGTTTGATCTCTCCAAAGCAAGAAATGGGGCCCAGCGGAATGTCCCTGCAATGTCACGAACCTGTTTGCTAAAATGTTAGCTAGTGAAATAAACAAGATTAATCAAATTGAGTATGTAGCTAGAATAAGAAGCACTTGAAAGAAATGATTTTTGTTTGATATTGTAAAGGCAGAAGATATATTACCGTGGTATTCTTATAAAGTTCAGATGAAGTAAGATCCAAAAAAAAGTTTCCTGCAGTTGTTGCAGCAGATCCAAGGCCTAAGGCTTCAAGTTCTAGAGCAAAACTCAGTCCATTAGCTGCAGCTGCAATAGCCTTTGCACTGGTTGGAGTAGAAGGACTCATTGGAGATGCAGGTTCAGACTGTCAAGAGTACAGTGACATAGGCTTAGTGTGAAAATGAGACATCAAAGAAAATAGTGATTTCAGTCTAGCATTATGTGAAAATAATTACTCTGTTATGTCAAAATTGCACTAACTTAAGTCTAGCATTACTACAGTTATATTCTCTTGATTGAAAAATTACATCTACTTTTCTTAGTTTATGTATTATTTTTTGACACCGTGATATTTCAATATTTACACATATCTTCCCTATTTTTTCGGCATAAACCATACACATGGTGACCTTCAAAATTCAATATATAGAGGTATAAGGAAGGTGGTTTTTCAATGAAAGAAAGGCATAAATGTAATCATCCATAGCCTCAAAGGAGGTCAGTTTGATTACCCCTTTTTACTCATTTCACCTTTCAAATGTTCCATTATTTTTTTTTAAAAACACCATTAGGCATAATAACAATCAAATCATCATTCAACAAAAAGAAAAAACACCACTTATCACACACTAAACTGTCCATTTGTACCAGACCCAATAGTAATAATACTAGATTCAATTTGATATACTTTGAATTGAATAAAGCATAAAATACAAAAATGACAGTAACTTCCAGATTAATATGTGTGCATCAATTAATTGAATTGGTATGTAATATGTCCAACAAACCTGATGCAAGATCCATACAACAATCCCAGCAAACTCGACAATTCCGATGTATCTGTCAATCCAACTAGCATCTTCAGGAGCATCAACATCCACCACAGGTGCACTGAAAACGTTGTGTCGTGCCAGTTTCATAACAGCTTCGGCCAACGTGGCGTCTGATTTGATCTCAATCTCTGATCACAAAATAAAATTTACACGTTGAGAACTACACCAAAAGACACAAAGAAACAAAAAATAGCAGATACCATAACATGAACAAGATGAAAAAATAAGCCTCACTCAAATGATCAGATAGTTTACACTTCACAATCTAAAATATATTTATCTTGGGTGTCAAGTCAATTTTCATCTGGGTGGAATCAAAATCACTTCTTTCTTCGTTTTTCAATCACCCTTCACGTTCTTTTGATGATGAAAGACGAATATGTTCATAAAAGTGACGTAGAGATAGGTACCTTGGTTTGAAGGAGCCAAAGGAAACGCAGAGACAGGGATGCTTTCAAAACAAGCGTTGAGCTTCTCGGTAGGACTTAGTTGTGCCTCTTGAACGTCCCAAAGATCCTCAACTCGCATACCCAATTTCGCTTCTGGGCTCCGAGGACTCTCTCCCATTGTTGCCATTGCCATTTCTCTTTTTCTTTCTCTCTCTTTCTTTCTCTACTGCACTGACAAGCTTATAACATCTCTATTCTCTAACACATTCCCATAATAATTAACTGAAAAATAGGATCAAAAAATCTACCACGGAGTCACAGACTACTTCCCTACACCTTATACCTTCACCGTTAGATTTTAATACTTAACGATGAGCGTGGACTCTGGTAAGATCGTACGGACACGATTGTGTTACACATTGTGCGCGATGCATTGTAGTGGTCAACGTGATGGTTATCTTGCCCTCACTGTTCGCTATGCTTATCCAAATTTGCATTATTTATTGAAACACATCCTTGTCCGGTTTTTACTGTGGGCCACGAAAGCGTTTGCCGCGCTAATGTGCGCTGGGAGGGTTTTGCGCGCCCACAGAATTGAGTGTTGTTGAAAATGCGTGCTGCTGATTAATTATTTGTGATCAGAACCTACCACAATGTTGAGGACAAAACATTTGTTGATTGTAAATGACATTAATCATTGATTGGGTTTTGTGTTTTACTTCTTTTGCCTCCTTTGCATTAATGTGTGAGTCAGTTTTCGCTTTTGAAGGGTAAAAGTTGCACTTAATTTAAATTTAATTTTTGTCTTAAAATATTTATTAATTTTATTAAACTATTATTGTTAATATTATTATTTTTATATGAAAAAATATAAATTTATTGAAAAAATATTTTTATTTTTATTTAATAACCTAGAAAGATAACTTAGAGTAACAGTATTATGATATTTGATTATTTTATAATTAAAAATTAGTCTATAAATAAAATTTTATATTTAATCGAGTTTAATTTTATAAGAATGAGTATCTCTTAAAGATCGGTGACAAAAAGAAGAAAATGAACATCTTCTTAACAATAAGGAGTTTTGATTATTACGATGACTTATGATGATGCATGAAAAAATGTCGAAGAGTTAAAAAAATGCTTAGATTCAAAAGATACATTGAAGACTTAAAAATTTAATGTTGTTTATGTCTTGTAATTTGTGTATGTTATTTTAAATAGTTAAATTAATATATTAAGAGTAAAAAGGCAAAACTCATGCAACATACAGTTGAGATAATATTTTATGTTTACAAAAGGCACTGTGATAATAGATTACCACTTATGATAATCTATTATGATAAGTATTTTCTTAATTTTTCAAAAATTGTTATGAAATAATAGATTATCACTTATGATAATAGATCATTGTCATGTCACATGATGATGAAAGTTTAATGTCACATGTCAGAGTATCAGTACTTCGATATATTATTTTGTATTTAATTTAGTTTTTACATTTGAGATTTTAACTCAATTTTTTTTTCTAAATTCAACAATATTGTCTTTTTCCCAAATAAAACTAAATTAATAATTAAAATTAATTACAACTTTTATTTATATATATATATATATATATTAAATTAAGTTTTTATAATTTATACATCAAGTTAATTAACCTAAAAATCATCATTGTATCGGTTGTTCTTAATTATTAACATATGTTAGCAAATTTATCAGGTCCTACCATTGTTTAAAAATTTTACTGTACGTGTGAATAATTTGAAAATATCACCTTAAAGAACAAAATATGACTTCAATATCCAACGATGATCCTTTTCAACACCAAAATCTCTAAATGTGTGTTTTTATGTGGGTGATGATTTGAGGGAAAGGAAGATGATTAGTTTTGGTTGATTAGAAGGTGATATTCATATTGTTCTTTTTTATGGATTTGGGGATGATAGTAGAGTGGATTTGAGAGTAATTTTTGTGAAAGTTTGTGAAATATTTGATTGATGTGATTAAAACAATTAAATTTAGTAGATAAAAATGTAAAATAACTTAATTGTCTTTGGTATTAAAAAAGTATAATAAAATGATATTTAAATAAGTTATAATTAATTTTTCATATATTAATATCATAAATAAAAATATTATAAATATTTATTAATTGAAAACAGAGTTGGAATCCATGGCTTGATAGAGTTGAAATTGCACCAAAAAAAGTGAATGGAATGGAATATATTCCACAAAAAACAAAACCGGTTAAAATGAAGGCTTGAAAGAGTTGGAATCGAATCCAACAAAAAGTTAATAAGTTCTATTGAAGTACTATGAAAAGAGATGTGGTTACCCACAAAAATAGATTTGAACACCCTCAATAACAAAGACAATATTGTAAAATTAGCTCAATCACTCTCCAATCTCTGTATGTCAGAGGGATAAAATAAAACCACAAATCTCTCAAATTACCGTTAATTGTGTTTCCCTTTCAAATCTAATGAAAGAAACACAAATATTCTTTATGTTCATCACCGTAACAACATGGTCTAAAAATACATTCTGTAGTACAAATAATAAATAATGTATATAATTCATATATAATTTGGTGGGTAATGAAGTATAAAACGCTAATTGGGCGTTTGTTTCCTCTTGTCTACTGTGTACGTGGACAAATGTACAAATGAATAAATTGTTTGTTTTAATAGTTTTTAGTAAAAATGAATGAATTAATTTACTATTCATGTAACGATTTGCAACCTTGCAGAACACAGAGATATGCCCTTTTCTACTATTCATGCAAATGATCACCAATTTGCCATCTACTTTCAATACTCAATATGAAAAATACCACACATGGCAAACCTTTCCGTACTTCTTCAAATAAAATCCAAGAAATGTATTTAATAATAATTTAATAACAATAAATTGTACTTTTGTAATTTTAAATAATAATTTCAATTTCATTTAATATAATTTCCATTAATTATATTTAAATTTATATCACCATTATCCTTAATAGTAAAATAATAATTATATTATTTTATTAATTAAAATATTTTTTAAATCTATCATACACATCACATTATACACAATTTTTCATATAAAATCACACCATATTTCCCCTACTCCAAACAACACCATAATTCACTTTTTATCTTCTAAAATTCATCCACTCCTTCTCTCTCAAATCATCTCTCCAATCCAAACATTTTTTTTTTATTTCTATAACTATATCATCCATATAAATTATAGTTTAAGTACAAATTCTTAACTATTTAGTGGATATAACATATATTACCTATTTACTTTAACACACTCTCGATTACAATAATTCACTACTCTTAACACATTAATTGTCTACACGTGTTGTATAATATTAAATAAGCATTTTTAAACATAACTTCATGGATCACAATTCATAGTATTTTTTTAAAATTAAATAGTGGTCATATTTCACATATATGAAAAAAAAAACTTAAATATAATTTTTTTACTAGTACCTACAATCACATTTATTATCATTAAGTATTCTCTCTAAACAACATATGGATTATTTTTATGATTTCATTTTGTAAACGTGCATAGACATAAATAACATTTATGTAATATTATTAATCAATAAACACTAGACCTACTTTCACACATTTGGTATTATTACCTAAATATGTCGTAAAAAATCAATCAACCATGATTAATGAGTATTGGTGAACATGGAGCATTTGATCGATTATGTAGCTCACATAGTCGATTATGATCAAACAACCACATAATTTATTATCATAGGTTAAAAATAATGTCTTATCTAACTAAAGGACAACAATGAAGTATACAATCATTAACAACATCACAAAAAAAAAAGAAAAAAAACTAAATACAAGTATCATTGGCTTACCTCACATTTAAGTGAAGGTAGTTTATTAATTCTAAAAAAGACATCAGTATTGTGTTTCTTTCTCCTTACTCTTTCGTCGTCGTGACTCCATAAGCAAATAATTAAAAAATAACTAATTTGATAAAGGAAAAACACATATTGATTGAAAAAAAAAAACATGGTTTATTCAAAGACAATTCTTATATAAAAAAAATTAAATACCTGTTTTTTATGATAGCAACATGTAGAAATCATAATAATATTTTTGTTTTTAGACTTGAAGTTATATGAAGAACATTACACAAAAATAAATATTGTTAGAAAATAATTAAAAAGAGAAACGTACAATATCCATATAACCCCTCTTATATTGTTCCCTTTTGCAACGTCATGGAGCAAACGAAGGTCAAATAAATTGAATTTAGTTAATTTATTTATATTAAATTCAAAGAAATTTGTTCATTAAATACACAAGTCATCACATATTATAATAAGTAGAAACGGGTTTTATACTGTATAATGATAATATAATTTTTATTTTTTGACTTATTTTTTATTTTATGACGTAATTTTTTTAAGTAAATTATTAATTAATGTACTATTAATTTTTTTAAAATTAATAATTTACACTAAATGAAGTTAGGACAAAAAGAATTAAAATAAAGAAAAAATAGAAATTATAGTATTATTTTTGTTGTTGTTGTGTGAAAGAATGAGTTGAACTATGATGTCCAAGAGATTAGTGATGTGAGAGGATACTGTGCGGTGGATATGATGTGTGATATTATAATATGCAGTAGGAAAAGATATATCCTGATTTGAATTCAATGAATGGGACAGTGACATGATGATGATATCATGACATCGTAGTTTTTGATTTTTATAGTGAAAAAGACCACATCATTCCTTTCCTTTGACTGTTTTTTCGCTTTTTAAATTACTTAAGATCATCTCTTTAGATTTTATTGGTAGTTAGGATAGGTACGCCTGAGAGACTCTTTTTATCATCCAAATTATTTATTTTTAAAGAAAATTTACATATCAGGACATTCAAGAAACAGAATAAGGGTATCTTTGGTTCTAAGGAGGTAATCCGATTTACTTCAAAGAAATTGTAAGAATATGTGAGGATGGATTTAGAAAAGAGGAGATGAAACTCATCTCTTCTTAATAGAAAATATTTAAAAAAAAAACATATAATCACATACTATTTTATTAATTAATTTATAATTTTTAATTAATGGTATGTTTATTATTATAAACTCATTTATATATTTGAATTATAAAATATATTAAATATTTTAATATTTATGTTATAAACTAATATATATATATATATATATATATATATATGTGTGTAATTTAACATTTTTTATTTATTAATATTAACAATGATTATAATACAAATAATAATTTTAATAAATAATAAAAATAATAATAATTAACCGTAATAATAATATAAATTTTATTAATAATAATCACATGAATTGAAACACATAAAAATTAATTAAAGAACTAATGAATAATAATAATAATAATTATTATTATTAATATTAAATCATGTGCATAATTAAAGATAATAATGACGACAGTAATAATATTAAAATTAATAATAATATTAATAATGATAATAATAATTACTACAATAATAATAATTACATTTAATTTTATATTAATTTTAATTTTAAGGATAAAATTTTAATCTAATAATTTTATTTATTAAAATATATTGTTTTACTTATCACATCCATCAAAACATCCACAAACTCTTAAATTTTATTTTCAAATTTATTTACTTTACCTTTTTATCCCTTCAAATAAATAATTTCATTTTTCTTTCTCTATCTCCTCGAATTCATGTTCTCTCTCTTTTACAAAATCATATACTCACTCCTCTCAAATTCATCCTTACAAGTAAATATTTTTTTTTATCATATTTTATTAAGAGTCTTTAACTTTTTTCTTTCTGAAACAAAATTTGTATAACTTCAATTCTTTTTAGTGAAGTTTTACATTAAAAAAGTTTTGTATATATTTATCAATTTATATTTTTAATTTGTATTGAAGACTTAAATTTTATAATGATAAGTTGTGTGTTTTATATTTTAAAATTAACGGTTAGATTTTATTTTAGATGAGAAATTTTTAAACAAATTAGTTTACACTAAATTGAATTTTTTTTATTGAAAAATGAAATCACAACAAAGATCAATTATGATAAATATTTAAATTAAAGTAATTTCGAAGATTAGTGGAACTTTGGTGGCGAAGGGGTTTTGAAGTTGAAGATAGAAGATGGATTGGAGGTTAGTAAAGCGAGAGATGAATGGAGAAAAAATGGAGGGAGGGAAGGGAGTTTAAGAGAGAATGGAGATAAAGACTCCTCTTCGCAGGAGAGGAGAGGAAAGAATAAAAATAATTAAAATTTAGATAATAATTTTAATGAGAGCTAAAATTGAGTTATTAGATTTTGTTCGGGGTGCAGGAAAAAGAAAGGAAAGTACCTATTTGAAAAGTTATTATAAACACATAACGAGAGGATATCGAATATATATATACTTATCATGCATTTATACTTCAATTTACACTATGTATGTATATGTAGTTCTATCTAATATTTTATTGATATTTATTAATGATATATTTAATTTATAAAATTATAGTAAATTATAAAGAAATAAGTAAATAATGATCAATTTTAATGTCAAAAAATAATTTGTCAATATAGTAATCAATTTGTTGTATCAATTTATAAGTGTTTCTATTATAAATTGATTTTTAAATTGATCACTAACATTAACTACTATTGATTTGACTATCAAAATAATTGGTTTTTAACATATTTATTGTTACTAAAATTTATTATTATTTAAGAGTTTTTTTAGTGATATTTTTATGATGACAATAATTTATATTTTTTATGTTGAAGACTTTATACATATAGTTTTAATTTGGATTCACACAAACAATCATATACTTATTGTGTTTCTAAGAATTATTATACTTTTCAATATTCATATATTATGTATCTATCCTTGATCGTATCATATTATTTTTAAAATTAACGTATCATTATATTGGACATCCTATTTACACATCATAAATACTAATAAAAAAGATATTTTATTTAAATCGGTGAAAACAATAAAATTTCTCTTTTTTCTGTAACAATAAACATAAACTAATTATCATTATTATTGTTATTATAAATATTAAATTAAATATAAATAATTACACAATTTTATTATAAATATTTTTTATTTATTTTGTAAGTAATATTTTAATTTTAAAAAATGTCAAGTTTAAAAATAATGGTAAAATGAAAAAATATTAAAATTTAAATAAACGGTTATTTAAGAGATGATATTTATAAAATATTTATTTTAATTTAAAAAATTAATTAAAAAATAAATATGCACACAAAAAGAAAGGTAGAGATATTTTACTAAATCTGTTATAGAACCAGAGTAGAAGAAAATGTGGGCTTTGTAATGGAGCCCAGCCCAACCCACCGGAATGGAGTGTCGGGATGAGGCAGGCCCAGTTGGTAGGAAGTTGGAAAAGTGAGAGGAACCGAACGTTGTGCGTTTAGAGAAGAGTACTGGAAACAAATTTGAGAAATGGAATGGCGCAATGACCAGTGCTTACGTTATGACACAGTAATGGAGAAAGAAGCAATCGCCAGCAAACACTGAAATCTCCTATCTCTAAGGATAAACAGTAAGAACATTTTTCTGTCCTATTTTCCATCTTAATTAGGGTTTTCTCGTTCTTCCTTCTTCTAGATCTAATACTTCTTACAACCTATTTAGAATTTAGAACAATGAACAACAATAATCCAGCAAAAAATGCTGCAACGCCGTCGTTTTTCACCAACCCCGCTGCACCCTCAATCCCCATGAACCACCCAGCACCCCACCTTCTCTCACAGACGCAGCCTCAACCGCAAACTGGTGCCTCTCACTTCCATGGCCACTTTCAGCTCTCGCAACCGCAAAGCCACGTCCTGGCGCAGCCACACCCTGTTCCTCACCCACAGGTGCACAACAATTCCAACACCAATGCCAACGTTGCAACACCTGCGCCTCCCAAGCGTGCAAATCACAAACCCCCTTCACGCCCTCCCGGTTCCTCCAACACCAACCAATCCTCTGCCTTCAAGACCATGGAACTTACCGTGGCGCCTCCTCGGAAAAAGAGAAGCTTTCCCGAGAAGCTCATTCCCGACAAGGTGGCCAAGCTTGTGCCCGAGTCTGCTATTTATGCTAAGTTGCTTGAACTTGAGACCCACATAGATTCTGTTTTGGTTAGGAAGAAAATTGATGTGCAGGAGAATTTGAGAAACCCTCGCTGTGTTAGGAGAACGCTTAGGATTTATGTGTATAATACATTTTCGAAACAGGTGAAAGTGGAACCTGGGAAGATTGATGTGGAGGAGCTTTCTTGGGTTCTCAGGATAACCGGAAGGGTGTTGGAAGATGGTAAGGATTCTGTGGCAGATGGAGTTTTGTCTAAAGAAAATCCAAGATTCTCGGCTTTCTTCAAGAAGATAACCGTTTACTTGGATCAGGGTTTCTATCCGGATAACCACGTTGTTGTGTGGGATAGTGCCCGTTCGACTGCGCAGCGCGATGGTTTTGAGGTGAAGAGGAAAGGAGATAAGGAATTCACCGCGGTTGTTAGAATGTCAATGAATTATTCGCCTGACAGGTTTGTGGTATCGGCTCAGCTGGCTAGAGTGTTAGGGGTTGAGTTTGACTCCCGCTCTAGGATCATTGCTGCTCTATGGCACTATGTGAAGGCTAAGAAGCTGCAGAGTCCGAATGACCCTTCGTTCTTCATGTGTGATGCTTCTCTCCAAAGGGTGTTTGGGGAGGAGAAGATGAAATTTTCTGTGGCTTCGCAGAAGATATCACAGCATTTGTCACCTCCGCAGCCCATACACCTGGAGCATAAAATCAAGCTTTCGGGAAATTGTCCAGCCGGAGCTACGTGTTACGATGTGCAGGTTGATGTGCCTCTTCCACTAGAGAAGGATATGTCTTCATTCTTGGCAAGCACTGAGAAGCACAAAGAGATTGATGCTTTTGATAAACTGATCTCAGATTCCATAAAGAAGATCCATGAACATCATAGGAGACGAGCATTCTTTCTCGGCTTTAGTCAGTCCCCAGCGGAGTTTATTAATGCTTTGATAGCTTCTCAAAGCAAGGATCTGAAGCTTGTTGCTGGAGATGTGAGCCAGGGTGTTGAGAATGAACGACGTTCTGACTTCTACAATCAACCATGGTAAGCATTATTCTACTCTCCTATTTCTTTTTGTTGAGAGTTGAAGATGGTGAAACAACCTTTTAAAACAGGCAGGTTAAGTGAGAAAGTGTGTCTGGCTGATCCTAATTTTAGAGAGTAACCATTACTAGTGCAAGGCTCCTCTAAATGAGCAAATAAGGGTGTATAGATAGGACCTTGATTTGATTTGAAGTACTTTCAAAAGTAGATACTGTTTTAAGTACAAACTTATTTCAGATGTGCCTTTTCCATTTTATAGTACTATTTTATTACTTCTACAGAGTTTTGTTTGTGCTGTCAAATGAGGCCTACATCATGCACTGCAAAGATAATAAATGTTTTATGTCTGATTTGGGAGAATAAAGGCAGAACCAGTAAGGGTTTAATCTTGATGAAGTGTATATGACTCGAGTTGTAATGAAAATGGTCTGAATATGTCACTTTATTGCTTGGACATTTTATAGTGGGATTGAGATTACCTTTTATTGTTTACAAAAAGGGAGCAATGAAATAAGCTATAACCTTATAGTTCATATATTAGCCCCACTATAGTCACCTTCTTAGCTGGCCAAAATAGGGATTTTATTTTCTTAAGTTTAGCTCCATCCACTGCACACCAAATTGAGAGCGAATAAAAACTAGACTGGATAAATAGAATGGGATGGATGAGGTCCTATCCCCTTCCACACTGATCTATTTTTATTTTTACAAAACAAACTTTCTCATCCACTTCATCATTTTCCTTCTATCCAATTATGGCCTAGGATTCATTTGTGTGTATTTTTTAATGATAATTAGACAAGTTTTTTGATAAAAAAAATGAAAAAAAAGGTTAACTCTGTTTATTCTCAAAAGTTGGAAAAATTAACCTCCAGGACAAAAATTATACAAGCACATTTTTTCGAAGTTTATCTAAATGTACAAGTGAGAAACCCTGCCGCTCCTTTGGGTGTTGATAATGACCAAGTAACATGAAGAGTAAAATTGGAAGATATGACGATTGTATCTTTTATTCATTTTTTTAAGTCATGTCGACCTTCAAATATATTACAAGAATTTAAGGAATGTTTCTAATTGGTTTGGATTCTTTTATTTTTAAATTTCCAGGGTTGAGGATGCTGTTGTTCGCTACCTGACGCGGAAAAATGCTCGAAGTGATGCTCCTGGAAACATCTGAGAAATTGTGAAATAGCTTATTTTTTGGGGTGGAGGTGATTAGTTTTCTGCCACCACCTTTAGGTATTGACCCAACACTGCTAAACTTTCTATTCCATGCTTCATTTATGTTTTGGAGTAGAGCACTAGCAAAGTATATTGACTCAAGAATTGTGATCCCTAGCTCATTTTGGGAGTCCCAGAGCAGTTTCGGTATCTATTGGTTCTCATATGCTCCTCTCACCCATTCTAGTTTGGGACAAGATCAATGAGCTAACAACTAATGTATGTAGCTCCAATGTCTTCACAATGGTATATATATTTAAGTGTTATGGATTAGATATCTATCTACCTTGTACCCTTTTTTTTTCAGGCATGCAGTTCGGAATGCAAGGCCACATTTTGCTGTATTTACCTAAAATATAGATTTATCAATTTGTTGTTTGAAGCATATAAGTTCATGGCTCTATCTGATAGTTTGAAGTAATTCATGGCTTGGAGATGGACGAGTTAACAATTATTCGAATGTTTCATATTGCCATGATTGTTGAGATGTCTGTTGGGAAAAATGCTTCTGTAGAATTATCAATTTGTGGATCAACAGGAAGAAAGTATAAATGAATGCGTTTTGTTCTCTCGGTGCATTTCCAGGAACAGTTTGAAGAGTAAAATCTGAATGCTCTTTGTGCCTGTATCGTCGAGCCCACTGAGAATAAACAGAGGAGTTGAGAATTGTTCAAGAGAGGAGACTATCTTTCTATGTTAATGTTATTTAACCCAATATATGTAGGACAAAAATAATAGTTTATATAATTTGTTATTGTAATCGTAGTTAACTTAATATAAAATGTTCCTAAAGTGCCCTTTATTAAAATTGATATCAAGAATAAAAAGGATCATGAAACGTAGAATCTCTTTTGAAGATGATGTCATTGAATAAGGTGAAAGTAGTTGTTAACTGTTGTTTATATTTTGGTTCACTATTAATGAATTTTCTTCCTAAATTTGTGAACACATCCTAAATTACGTGGGTGTGAAAAGAACTCGATAAGCGAGAGAATCGGAAGAAGGACTTGTTTTCAACTTCTTTTTTTAAGAATGAGATCTTAATTTACTTTTTATGAATTTCAGCTCACATCATTTTTAGGATTTTAATGTAAGTTTTCTTTAATGTGAGAGTTTTTCAAGACTCTATTTTAATAATATTTTTCTCTAAACTTAGACAAAAACTAATTTTAAGATAAAAACTAATTTTTATTTACGAACCATGATCTATTTAAGATTAAACTCTAATCTTAAATTTTATATCATGTTAGTACTCTCTAATAGGAGAGTTTTATAAGATTCAAGTCTTAAATTTATAATTTAGAATATGACCCATATAATAGAGATATCTTTAAATAGTTGTTATTAAAAATATATTATTTTGTCCTATAACATATCTAAAAATGAAAAAAGTCAACACTTCCACAACTAAAAGTGTGATTAGTTTCTTGGAGATCCAAATAGACATTCGAGTGGAATTTCGGTCATGTTAAAATGTTCGGCTGAGTCAAAACAACAATAAATATATCTTTACGTTGAAAAAAAAAAACACTTGAAAACAATAATTACTATGTTGAGATTTCAACAACGGTAACAAATACTACTATATCCCTTTCTATCATTTCGATATGCAATAAATCCAGCCAAAATATTGGGATTCCTAAAGAAATCTGATATGCTTAATCCATTTTCTGATGCATGTAGTCTATTTGATTTTGATATGTATCATCTCTCTTTTGATAAAAACTATTATATTAGCACCCTCAACTACTTAACATTTATAGGTTAAAAACAAGTGAGAAACAATAAAGGAAGAATTTTGGACTCAAGAATATTATATTTAGACCTAGTTTGCATAAGATGAGTGTTAACTACTATAGCTTTCATAGGAACAGAAACAAACTTAGAAGATGATGGATAAAAAATGATAGATGGTGTAGTAAGAGACTCGGGTGTGTGTGATAGAAGTTATGGTAATTTAGATAGAGAATTTTGTGGTGATGTAATAGTGGGTTCAAATTGAAATAAGAATGAAACTCTTTGATAAAATTAGGTGAATTAAGAAAATTATTGGCATAAGAAAACTTAGCTTCATTAAACAAAACCTATTTTGAAAGACATTCACAGCTCTTGTGTAATGAAAAATAGGTAAGTTCTTCCTGCATCATGTCATTTTCTTCCTGCACCCTACTAATTCCGGAATTTATTTTCCGGAATATAATAAATAATTCTGGAATTTTCTTTCCAAAAGCCAATCAAATCCTTCTTTTATGGAAAGTATGAAGCATTTTTCTAGGGTGGCCGTGGAAATTTGACGAGGAAAGTATCTTTGCTTAAAAAATACCCTAAGAACAAACATTCCTCATATTTAAAATAGAACTTGCTTGAATGATAAGGTCTCAATAAAAGAAAGTAAGTACAAGCAATTTAAGAAAATGAAAATCTATATCTTTATTAAAAACAATAGTATAATGAATAAAAAGTTTTGGAGAGGTTGTTGGCATGATTCAAGGTAATAGAAAATTGTAAGAGAAAGGGAGCATGATTCAATAAGTAAAACCCAAATTAATAATGTGTATATACTTTCATTCAAGAATCCCACATATATTGATTATGTATATGAAGACAAAGACAAATGAGTTAATGATTAAGACCATGGTTGGTTGAAAAACTAGTAAAAGGTCAATATTATTCACACAAATCAGATTGAACACTTTTAATTTTAAAATTAAGATGCCTTTCAATTGTTCACTTGAAAGTTTGACAAATAGGAAATGTTATAGTTTTAAGCTTTATAAGAAAACTCCAAGGGAAACTTGAAAAGGTATTAACAAAGGACGCATAATATTTATATTTTGCACGAGAGGGAGGTAATGTGAGAATAGTTAAAATCAATTCCAGATGAGAATAGAGAAATTCAGGCACAAGAGAAATCAAATTGAGAAAAATAAAAGTCAATTTTATTGGATTGATAAATTTTATTTAATCGTGACAATTTTGATTACATGATTGTTTATTAATCCAAAAGCTGGCCTTCCTAGATCAAGGTAATCGAAATAAATATTTAATCGTAAAAACATAAAATTTTATGATTTTATATGAATTAAATCTTACGCATAATTGTAACGTAGCAGAATAATTAAGATTGTCGTAAAAAATATAAAATTATATAAATTAGTAGAATAATTAAGATTGTTACACAAAAAACATAAAAGTGTACAGATCTTGCATAACATAATAGGTAAAATTGAAATAATAAGCTTGAGAATATTAATAAAAAAGCATGAAGAATAACTAAATAGCTACTGGCTCTAATAGAGAAATTGCACACAAAATATAACTAAGTACACACTTTAAAAAATATAACAAACTAAATAATGTTACAATATATAAGTTATGTGTTTAAAAAACGATTCCTCATTAAAATTTAATATAATTTATCTAAAACTTAACCTTTAATTTGCATTCCTTTACAAACTAAGAAAATTATAAAAAATCAATTTTAAATAATTATACAAAAATTAAAACTTATTCGTATCATTACTTTTTATATTTTTTATATTACACAAATTATAAGATTAACAAATAACTTTCTAAAGAATATTCAAATATTTGATATTTCATTTACATTCTAATAAATAATATGATTTAAATTTGCTACAATAATTACATATACCACAATATGTTACATAAACAAATTATAAAGCATATTGTCATGTAGATTAATATTAACACAATTATACAAAAGATTTAATAATAAAATATTAATATTTTAATTACCATTATAATTAAAGTTTTGTTTGAATATTTATTCAGCAACAGGAGAAAGAAAAGGTTTATTTTAACTCGTTAAATCTAATCTAATTCTCCTCTGAAAATGTGATTAGGATAGTGATCATCTCATATATCCATCGAACGGAACCGTGAAATCCCTGTATGAATCTATTTCCAACATTGTCGGCCGCAGCTAAACCCTTTGAAAGGGCTAATGCATTGAAAATGTATAAGCCAAATAGATGTTGGAATTGACTACATGATGATTATTTAAAAAATCTGAATGCAATGGTTAACAATACAAGACATTCCACATGCTATAGGTCACCGTTGTCTAACTTAACAAGAGTTCAAATGCAAAAGACAAGGATGCAACCGCCAGATCGTAAACAAAACTTGAAAACCACCATTGATTGTCCAATTGTGTAGTTGACCTCTACAAATCATGCCCCAAAAAACATACTTAACGCTGATAGTCACGAAACGGTAGTAGCTCCAAAACGATAATATTCATCTGTAACTGTAATTTGCACTGGGTATGTATACACATATATATTAGTTCCAGATCCTAAGTTACATTAAACACTAACTACTCTTACATTGGATGCTTAATGAACAGGGTATTCCTACCACCACGCTATGCTTTAACCAGTTGCATCTTTTAGACGAGTGATAAGCTCCTCCTGCAGATTTTATTTCGTGTATTAGGATAAGGAGAGAAGGTAAGCAAGCACGTTGACAACAATCAATCATGGACACTAATATACCAGTTGACAGATATTACATTGTGATTGTGACATATGGAGTAAACAAAATACTATCAAGCAAATTAGTGAGTGATATCTTCCAAACGCATGTATGTCAAAACTGTAGGAAGACTGGAAACTTGCCTTCTTTCCCTTGGTTGAAAGACCTTTAGCTTTCAAAAGAGCACGAAGTCTCTCTACCGTCAGGTTGTGCAAGTCCCTAGTGGCTGTTTGACTGTTTGATCCCTCTGTATGATTAAAACCCATAACAATAAGACAAAATTGAAATACAGATGACAAAAAGATCCAGCCTGCTAAGTAAGTCTCTTTCAAAATAAGGAACCATTGCTATGGATTGAACATATGACTTCAGCTGAAATCCTTTCCTCACAAGTTCAAAATCATCAGAGAACAGCTCAGGAGGCAACTCAACTTATCTTGTTTACCATTATTCTTTATTAGTCTCTCTGTCAGTGGAGGATATATTCATGGTGAAAGCATGCATACAGAAGAGGATAGGTAGTCCTGCTAGAGCATTGAACCTCCAACACACTCACCAAATCAAAGTCGTGAAAAATCATGTCATTCAAAAGCAAGCTATAAGTTCATCGACCTCTTATAGGTTTAGTATGCAAAGCAAATTCTCTTGCCTCTCAGGAGACTACACTAGTGACATTCGCAAGAATCAATAAAACATTAAAACCTCACTTTGAAATTCTACAGCAAAAACAAGCATCATTATATGCAAAACATGTATTAAAGGAAATCACTACATAGAAACACTAACATGTATGTATATCTGAAAGGTTAAGATCAAAGCATAAATCAGCAAGCAGATATCTGACTTCTATACTCTTCAAAAACAAGGTTAAGGAACTGACGTCTTTCCCAAGAAAAAAAATTGAATTTGAATTTACAAGGACATATACAGCACCAATGACCAACCATGGTTCTGTTTTAGGTTTGTCCTAAACTACTGCCAATTAAACTTCCTTTTAAGAATCCAGCTTAATACACTATACCAGACAGTCAAAATACTCCTAGAGTTAGAGACGCAATGTGCACTTTGAGGACATGGAACTTACAAGTTCCCATATGATCATATACATTGTGGAACACACTCACATTCCCGTGTTCTATTGCACTTTTTAAATAACACTAAGAAATACATACCTTATACCTTATAGAACTCAGTACAAATTACCAAACATGAAGGTGATGTCTATCCAGTCCATATTTACTAAAAAAATTAGAGAAAAATGTTTACCGATGTATTTAAAATGGGGTTGACGTGCACGTCTGAACATGTATCAGAGAGACATGTCTTCCTAAAGTATAATTAAGAAATGAGTAATGTTGGACCTACACGAGAATTTTGATTTTAAACTAGTAATATCAAGAAAAAGATAACATTTTTGTCCTGAGCAAACTCGTTATATGGAGGTAAGTAATTTATGACAAAAATCTTCAAATATATTTCAGATTTCACCCAATGCTAACTTATAATAACTACCACATGAACCCACCTTGTCGGGAATTTATTTGATTATTTGTTTTCTTGGCTGAAGATCTTTCCAAAACCTTTTCGGCATTCCTGACAAAAAGGTTTGATTAGATAGTATTCAATAAAAAAAAAGACCAAGATAAAAATATAGGCACCAGAGAATGAGAGATAGATGCCATAACTTTTTTCACAAGTTACCAAACTGTAAGAGAAAGAAAATTGATTGGGAATTTGTAGATTGATCATAATGTACACTTGAAATATCACTCTTCCACAAAAGGTGGGAATAATACCTCTTTCTGGAACCATCAGATCCATCCTTTGAGCTGGAATCGCCCCTTTGTTTCTTGAGGGTGAGTGATCTAATCAGTATGTTTTGTTGGTTTGTCTTAATATGTTGACCTTCTGCATAACCAAGGGAATAAAAAACGTCTATTTAACAATAATTATCTATTTAAAAAGCTAAAAGGACATAGCTACTATCTATAGGAAGAGTATATATTATGGCATTGTGACCAAGAGGATGGTCAGAAATTTTTTAAACTTAACTTTACGTGTAAGAATTCTCTAAATTAAGACTACCAAAACAAAGATAAGTGGCAAACAAAACACTAAACGAGAAGAGGCCAAACTACATAATGAACTCATATGTTCACATATATACTATTTCATGATAAAGTTGCGATCAAAGGACATGCCTCTAACATTAAATTATGTGTAAACAAACAGTATCTGAATCTGGTAGAGTAAAATGTCCCATGCGGATGAAAAATAACTGATCTTACAACTGGTAATGACAAGGAAACTTGTGGCTTAGAGTTGTTTATAAGGAAGAGAAAGTTTATAACCCAATGAAACATTTCTGTTTGTTTCTCTAAGGTTACTGCTTTGGCAGCAGACTAAGATACAAAAAATTGAAGCCGTAACAATATTTGTTACAAGTTGAAACAAGGTAAAGAACAGGACCTGGTGGCGATGTATCATGATCGCAGATATAGGCCCGCATGCCCCCCTGCACGATCAGAATATCAAATTCAAACATAATGTCTCTCATATAACAAATAACAATTAAAAGCAGGAAGTCTCCTATATTCCAACAATTGGAGGGATGTAATTTTCCATGAGAAAAAGAAAAAGAAAAATCACCATGACATTTACAACTCAACATAAAGAAACCTGCATCAACGAAGGTAGGGTCACAGAATCACTTGCTAATAACTATAATGTCACATGACCCTGTTTAGATAAATTTCTCCAAAAAAACCCATCGGTGAAGAGAAAGTGAATTGATTTCTCTCACGGGCCAAAATCAACTTATGAACTCTCTTCTCTAACTTCTCAAAAAACTAATGTGCATAAGTTGCTCTATGAAAAAAACTATATGCATTTTCTCCTTCTCATTGTCTTCTCCTACAAGCTTCTACGAAGAAGTTTATTTAATACATTGCCTACTACTCAACAAAGAAGGCAGCATAGTGCAAATGCATAATCATCATCCACGAAAACAAAATCCTTTAAACCATACAATATGAAACTTCTATTTTATTTGCGGTAAACTAGTAATGACAGTTGATAGGCGAAATATAAAACACACCTTTTAACACCAGCAAGCTTGGATTAAAACTCCATAACAACCCCTTAAAACAAACCTAAGTCCAATAAATCTCTCCTCCTATAACTTTTGCCTCACTAAACACCTTGAAATTCCATAAACTAGAGAACAGGAAAAAAAAAAGTTAACATAATACAATAAACATTATTTCACACAAAAACCTAAATAACAAATCGCTTAGTTTCACCAGCGCTTCTACAAAAGCAGGGAGAACGTTCTGAAAGCACACGGATCGAAATCATCGCAGTGAATGTAGGTAGGTCCGAAATCTGAATCGAAGAAAAAAAACACAAAAAAACACAAAAGAATGAGAAGAGAAAAAGGGGAATTGAAGTACCGGATTGGACGAAACGATGGTGGAAGAAAAGTGGCCTCGAGAGGGGAGATTGGCGAGGAAGGAGGAGGCGCCGGAAGAAGAAGGATTGGGTGCATCCATTACCATGGAATGGAAGTGAGGTTTCGCAATCGCAGTGAAAAGGAGAGGACTTGGCCTCTCTCGTGTGCTCTTCTCAGTGTCACACTTACACACTAGAAAACTGAAGCCACGACACCAAACACACCGTAACTTTCTCTCCCTCTGCGCTTTATATACATGTGGACCAACACAGCCAAGGCCTTCTAATATTAATTCTTAACCTTAATATTAAGAATGTGCAAGCATAATCATATTTTAACTCCTTTTTTTATTTACTTTTAATTCATTATTTTTATCATTTTTAGATTATTTTTTTTTATTTTTTTAGTGATGTGATATGATGATTTAAAAGTGACAGGAATGATGAGTTAAAATATCATTATCCTATAGTCTAATTATGGTTACCATTTTTTTTGAAATGTTATTTCATTTAACCTCCAATTTGAATAGTTCTCAATAGGGATGGTAAAACGGGTCAGTCCAGCTCCTTTCAACTTGTCTGACGTTTTGGTTTGTAAAGTGCGGGTTGGATTAGCCCGTCCCGTAGTTCAAAATCTGGTTTACTTTCATAATTTGTCTCATCTTGCGGGTTGGCCTGCAAGCCCATAGGCGGGCTCGCATTTGTGATGAGAAAAAATAAAACTTGTTGTGATGAGCGAAATAAAAACTTGTTCATTTTTCCATAATAATTGATATTTATCGAAATAATTCCAATTGGTTTAATTAACCAAAGACAAGAAACAATAGCAACGAAAATTATAACTAAAGTATAATAGCAACATGTTACCTTATAAGACAAACACAAATTTGTTAACCTAAAAATGCATAAAAGTATAATCCAAATTCGAGAACTAAAATTATTATCTTATTACATAATAATAATAATTATAATAATAACAATGACGACAACAACAACAACAACAAAAATAATAATAATAATAATAATAATAATAATAATAATAATAATAAAAACTTACAAAAACAATGTGATGAATAGTGTGAGAATTAAAAAAAATATATTTAATTTTATAAATAGGCTAGCGGGCCAGCCTGCCCCGCCCCACCTTTAGCATGTGCGGGCTACGGGCCTATGCGTGTCAGCGAGTTCAACATCCCAACCCGTTCCGTCTTTTTTTTTACGGGTCAGCCCGTCCCGAATTGTAATCCCTAGTTCTTAGTTCTTTTTCATTCATATATTATAAATAATATTAAAGACATGTTAAGTATGCGTTTGTAATTTTTATTTTTATTTTCAATTATTTTTTTCTTTTGCAAATTTTGTTGTTGTTACTATTGTTCGGTCTTGTGGTAATACACATGTAGGGATGAAAAAAAATACCAGCACTTGCAGATATCAGCGGATAAAATTTGCGGCAAATAGTTAGTACCTGCGGATATTTGTTACCCGCGGATATATCATATTACCCGTATCTGCAAGTATTCACTACCCACAAAAAATTAAAAAAAAATAATTTATATTTTATTAAATAAATTTTAATTAAAAATATATTTTATTAGGCTAAATACAATTAAAATTAAAATTTATTTTAATTTAACTTATGTTGTATATATAGTTATAATTTTATTTAAAAAATTATAAAATATACATCTTTTTAAAATATTCATGAGTATGTGGGTATCCACGAGAACCCGCGAATTTTAAAAAATTTGCGCATATTTTTGAACGAATACCTAACAGGTAAATGAGCAGGTAACGAATAGATTTCTTTTTGCGAGTCGGGTTGAGGGTAAGCATCCGTACCGACCTCATTGTCATCTCTACACATGACAATGTTATGTTATGTTTGCTTCCAGAAATTTACTATTTAAGAGGATAAATGAACCTTATTTGCTTTACATCCTTACATGGATTAAGAGACGAGGAGAGAAACACAACTCAACAATATACATTCACCTAAATATCCTTCAATTTTTTTTTTAAATTCCAACTTAACAAATATGCTTTTAATTATTATTATTATTATTATTATTATTAAAACTAATAATAATAATAATATTAAAACTAATAATAACATTAAAACTAACAATAATAATTATATTTTATTTTATATTAATTTTAATCATGGGCAAAACTGTAATCCAACAACTTTATCTATTAAAATATTATTTTATATCTATTACATCTATCAAAACTTTCACAAATTTTATATTCAAATCTCTTTACTTTCCCTTCTCCATCATTTAAAACAAACAACCTCACTTTCTCCTTTACATCTCCTCAAATTAATCCAGTCACTCTCTCTCAAATTCATCTTTAGAAGTAAACACACCTTTTATGTTCACCGGAAAGGATTTACTGTTCCAAGATTATGCTTTTTTTTCTTTTTTCCATCTCTCCTCATGTGAGATTATTTAAGATTGATTCAGAATAAAGGATGTTTGTAACATCCACTCATTTCTATTTTTAAAGTTACGCGTACGATAATTATTAATGTCCTAAATTTCTAAAATATTTTGCCAACGAAAATTTCATATGTAAATATATTGTATTTTTACTATTTTTTTATTAAAATGGTTATTTTATTCTAATTTATTCATTTAATTTTTTTAATAAAATAAATCTAACTCATCTAAATATAATTTTAGATTATTTTCAATATCTAGGACAATTTGGTAATCTAATATTGTTTTCTTTTAATTAAATTTATTTTTTAATCTATCACATCAATCAAATCACTAACTCACTTTAAAAAAACTTTACTTTTAAATACACTTGCTTCCACCTCTAAATCTCTTAAAAAAAAAACACAAACTTCACCTTCTTATCCACTCAAATACATCATTTCCCTTTCCCAAAATCAATCTTCACAAGTGAGCATACCCTTAAGGTGTGTTCTTTTGTAGGAAATTACTATTCAAAGGTGATAAGAAGCGCTAATTTGAAAGATTTTTATTGTTCCTTTTTACTGAATGGAAAGCAAGACAGAGTGTTAATTTGAGATATCTCTATCCATATGGCATCACCTTCCCATATGAGATTTGAGTTGAGAGTAATTATAACCATTTTACCAATATACCCTCATTATTTTACTACAAAATACAACAACACTCTTTGAAAAAATTAAAATAATTATTTTTCAAATCAAATATATTATAATTTTTTAATTAATAAATATTATTAATATTTTTTATCCATTATAAAAAAATTCAAAATTAATTACAACTTATCTAAATATCATTTTATATAACTTTTAACATCAAGGATAATTTGATAATTTTACCTTTTATTTATTAAATTTTTTTTTTATTAGTCACATCAGTCAAATCTTTCATAAATTTTCACAAAATTTACTCTCATGCACAACAAAAAATTTTACAAAAAAATTTAAAAAGAAAAAGAAAACTACTAAACACATGATATGTCTTTAGCACCATTCGTAAGTATTATTACTAGGGATGTTAATGGAGCGGGTAGGGTATGGGTACCGTTGGATAATATTCGCCTTGTACCTGTACCCATATCCGTCGGATATTCGTTATGCGGGTACTCGTCTATTTTTTTCATATTCACGGGTATCCACATGTACCCACGATTATTTACAAAATTATTTAAAAAATAAATATTTAATCATAAATTCAAATAAAATAAAATAAAATACATCACTATCATAAATTTTAAATAAAGTTCAAACAAACTCAAGTTCATACAAGTCCAAATAATCATAAAAATAAATATAAAAATAACATCCAACGCAATGAAAATTCTTTAATTAATGCTTTGATCAACAAACCCACTTTCTCCGATTGATTCCTGAGAAAAAATTAGGTCAGAATGTTTTTTACTAATATATATATATATGGGTATTTTTGTGAATTAAAGTTTAGCAGGTACAGGTATTCACGGGTGCGGATACTATGATACTCGTACCCGCGGATAGCGGGTATCCCTTTTTAATATTCATTTTCTACTCATTGCAGGTTTTATCCGCAGATACCCACAGGTACAGATATTTTTTACATCCCTAATTATGACTTTAATTGAGTTAATTTAAAAAAAAATGAAGATTTTTCAACCAAATGAGAGGAATTAAACCAATTAATAATGTTAATGTTTGTGTTTGTGGACTCTTCGTGTGACAGAAGGGATCCCGTCATGCGGCAACTCTATTCTGTGTATTATGGAACATGTATTTTTGCAATAAAATAATAATCCAATTATATATTCTTTATGCAAATACGATGTGTTAAGTAATTTTGGAACACACATCAATAATACACTTATTATGTCGTCAATTTTTGAATATAATTTATTTAATGTGATATAAAAGAAAAAATCTTTATGCTTCCAAAACTATAGAACTCTATTGAGATTAAAATATTTTTTGTGTGAATGTTTTGTTTAGCTTTTATGTGAATGAAACCTACAAGTTAGTGTGATGAAAACTACCAAGGAACATGTTTATAAAAAATATTCCACTAATATAAATGTAAATTAGTTTTATTGTTGACTTGTTATGATATTGAAAAATAAGTATTAATAGAAAATTGAAATTAGAAGGGAAGTTTGCTAGATAAAGTTGATAATAGCAAATATTCATCTATACTCAAAATTTATATATTTAATTATTTTAACCAATATAATGAAAAGGAATACATAATTTATTATAATAATAATTATAAAAATAAATCACATATAGAGAATTGTCTTTTGTTCCTTAAGACTTTTAAACTCATTGATAATCATAATTAAAATTTTCTCATATTTCTTTTCTTAATGTAAATAATTATATCATCGACAAGAGCATTAAGAGATGACTCTTCTAATTGAATAATTATTGAATTATTAATATCCTAATTCAAGATATTCGAATAAGTTGAATATGTCTCATTTTCATACTAGTTTATCTTTTATCACTCTAAAAATAATATAATTCTATTTTTTTTTATTTTTCATAAATACACTTTTTTTAAAAAAAATATTAAGACTATAAAACAATTTATAATAATAAAAAAAATTGAAAAACATATGTACATAAATATTAATCAAAGCACAATTCTCAAAATCAATTATCTAAAAACATATAATACAATATTTTTTTTATATTCATACAAAATAAATATAAAAATACCAATAAGATATAAAATAATGTTAATTATTAAATTAATATTTCGTGAGACAAGATATTTCTTTTCAAAAATAAAAAAAAAATGATGAAAGTTAGAGACAAAAACAATATAAAAAAAAAAAAACTTAATAGACGAGACAAAATAAAAAATAATTTAATAATTCATTTTATTATATTTAATTTTTATTTATTTATTAACATTAAATATTATATTTTATAAAAATTAAAAATATATTTAATTTAATTCTCATTAATTTTCGATATACTACGAATAATTTGAAATTTAAAGAGAACGTAATTTAAGTTACATTGATATTCATACTTTCATCGCAAATTCACGTTCAATGACTTTGGGTCCTAGCATCCAGGGACAACGTAACTTCTAACTATTAACTTTATTCACATATGTGTAACTTAAAGTTACTACATTAAAATTTATATTTAATTGTTGAACTTATTGAATTATTCACATATGAATTGTTCAAATCATAGATTAATTTAAACGAATTATTCGATTTAGTTTATGATGGATAAATTTAAATAAAAATATATTATAGTTTTAAATTAATAAATAAATATATCAAGTCTTCGGCAAAATATCACATGTGCGTTTTTAATAACTGTGATTTTACGTAAATTACTATTAAATTTTCACAAAAAAAGTTATCATATACCAAAATAAAGTTAAAGTTTTAAAATATATTTACAAATTTATAAATATATATTTTTAATTAAATCGAATATTCATAATTCTTTTTAATTAAATCAATATTACTATTCATTGTCATTAATTTTATTTATTCAATATTATCTCTTTATTCAAATCAGATAAATATATAATAATATATAAAGATGATTCTCTCTTTTGTGTCTACAATTCAAAATTCCAATTTTACCTTTTAAAATATAATTATTTATTAAATTTTTGAAAATTGACCGTTAATTTTACAATTTTTTTATAAAATGGTCTATTTTTGCTTCTTCTCTTTTTCCATATTTATCAACCGTTATTCTCTCATCTTTTCTGATATATTTCATTTTATTTTTAATAAATATAATTTTATTTTATATATTAACTTAATAACATTACAATATCATCACCTACCAATATAATATCATGCATATGTAAAAAATACGTACACACAGGCGCTATCATGCTTGTGTTTGCGCTAGTAGTATGTTTAAATTTTCTTTAATAATTTTCAAGCATTAAGATGATTTTATTTTTGTTCTCGCCTTTATCTAGTATGCAAACACTTTCACCCTTTCAACCACCACTACCTCTTTCTTTTACAACCATTAACCTTATGGTAATGACATGAGATGTTTATCACCATTCCTCTATTGTAGGAACTTAGATGTAAGTTTGAGTTTGAATTTTATATTTAATAAAAGAAAATCTGAGCAACATATAAATTTCTTTTATAAATTTATTATCTAAAATTTTAAGATAATAACTTTTAATTTTTACTTTGGTGATCAAATATAAAATTAAAATATAAAAGTATTATGTCAACATGTGAAACTTATTTATGCAATAATGAAATGGTAATTTAGAAAAAAAAGAAGAAGAATGAATTGACCTTTTGAAAACTTTGATTATTTTTAAATTTTTAAAACTCCTTTTGATTAGATTGGACTAACAATAAAACCAAATTAGAATGTAAACAATGTTGAATTGTACACTTTGAGTCAATTAAAAAAAATAGTTGATTAATTTGTTCATATAATGTAAGTAAGATTAAAATATAGAAACAATCAATTGAAATACTGACATTTTTGAAAAGTTACAAATTTAAAGACAAGGTCAAAGAACAAATGTTTAAAACATATTAAAATTGATTTCAATCAACACAATTAATAGAGATAGAGTCCCAAATAATGTCAAATCACTCAATAACTATTAAAAGACTATTAAACACAAGTTTCTTGAAATTTTATATTAAGAACCAAGTAGAGAAAGAATGACACCAACACAAGTACACAAAATTTTATATTGGCTCACTCAAAACTGAGCAACATCTACTTTATCATACCAACATGAGCCTAATCATGTACTATATCAAAAGTTTTACAAAATTCCTCAAAGATTACACTTTTGAATAAAGCAAAACACAAAGATTCTTAAATCCCACAAGAATCTTATCCCCTACACGGTAAGATCCCACTTACACACCTGAAATCACACCAGGAACCACAGAAGCACAAGAACAACCAAACCTAAATGGTGGCTCTCCCTAGCCAACCAAAACATGTGTTCTTCTAGCTTTAACACAAGCAAAAATGCTTTAAGATTCAGAAAATCTTCAATCATCAGTTGCACACTGTGTAATCCATAAGAGAGAGAGTTTTTCAAATTTGTATCATTGTTTTCGCGCTAAAAACCAACTTATATAACTTGGTCATAAGTGAATTCAACAGGTTGATTTGTTACAATCTACCGATTTCACTTTACTTAACTGAAATCAATCGATTGAATAACAATTTAACTGATTGAATACATTTATACCATAACTATATGCAACAAGCCATATAACCTGTTAAAATCCTTTTAAACATATTAAAAAGGAACACACAAGACAAAATACATTTATCCTATGTCGTATAGTCTACGAATACAATACAATTTTCAAGCTTTGAGATCTTAATGATAACTCCATATTCAAGAAACCATAAGCTTGGTCAAGAATAAATTTTCATCAATTCTTCATCAACCACCCACACATAATCTTATGCATTTGCTTCATCAAATTCATGCACCAATACCACTTGTGCTAACAATTTCCAATAAATGCACTTCGTATATTTCTTTTAAGATACAAATTCTTCAACGAAACATCTATTAAGAAACCTACATTTTTTAAACTAGATTTTGCATTATGTAACATTAATATATTTAATAAAAATATTATAGTAATTAATCCAAGTTCATTAATTTTGTTCACTTAATAATTTTTATTTTAAATGTTTTTTTTGTTAATTATGAGTTTATCAACTCAAATTCTAACAAATTGGTATTCGAAACACAAATTTAAGTCACATTGACTTGCAAATAGTTTTTTTTTTCATTTTTTACAAACTTGTATTATAATTATTTACTACTTATATTAACGTAATAAACAATATTTTTTTCTAACAAGTTATCACTTGTCAGATGATTTGAACACGTAGAAAAACAAACAAATTAAGCACAATTGAGTTTATGCATATGACTTTTTTGTTTCAATGTTTTGGATGGCTAATGTTTTATACTTCGAATATTGTTAAGTAACAATACTTCTTTCTAACTTTTAATTTATTGATAAACAGTAAAGTAATAGAGATTAAGTGATTATTCTAACTGCTTGGAAAATTTCATGCTATTACTTATAATATTGACATTTAGTCTCATGTTTGTTTAGACATAACCAAGCCCGAATAGAGTGAGTAGTTTTACTTTTATTGCTCAATAGTTTAGTATTGGCCCCATTTTTTTAACTAACAAATTGTCATGTATATATCATTTTTCTTTTTGTAAGAATTGCATATTTATAGTAACTTTGTTTGTTCTTGGGATCTCTACTACTGTGCTTGAATTTACTGAAGTATTGTTTATGCGAATGGAAAGACAGGTGCAAAACATATTTGGTTCATGTGATTTGCACTAAATTGTGAGTGCTAATTTGCGAATGACCTCCGTATTTTGACACTCTCTCAACTAAAGAGATATGCAAGGAAGGAGATGTCATATCGTTAAATTTACATGATTGTCCATGTGATTTAAACCATTACAAATAACTTTTATTTACTTTTTTTCACTATGCAGGAAAAAGCTTAGCATGTGATGGTATGCAATTTCATATGTAGAGAAAGATTTATGACTACTATAATATTATAGTAATAATAATAATATTAACAACAATATAATAACAATAAAAATAATATAATTATAAATAAATTAAAAATTTATAATTTTAAATAACAATTTCAACTTCATTTTAACATTATTTCTCTTATCAAAAATTAAATTTATATTACATTTATCATGAAGGATAAAATTGTAATCATACAATTTCATCTATTAAAAATAAAAATTAAATAAAAATTATTAATCACATAATACACAAACTTTGCACTCACATCCACTTAAATCACACCTACAAATCATATTCAACTTAATCTAAACAACTTCATATTCACCTACAAATCAACTCAAATCAACACAAATCTATTTCTCCAATTCTACACCTCAATCCTCTTCGACATCCTTTATTTGATGTTAGTTTGAATCACTCTGTAAAATAAGTATTCTATATTTTAATCACATGACTATATGTTAACTTTTTTAATTAAGCTTCAACTAAATTTGCTTTTTGATTTGTTTAGAGTTATTTTTACACCCCTTCGTCCCCTTCGCACAAGAACTGCGGCCAAAACTTGTCCATTTAGTTTGTAACTTAATTTAAATTGTTTTCTAAACAATAACATTAACCTCTTCATTTATGCAGTGTTCTTCTCGACACCTATTCGCATAGTTACATAGTTACGACCAAGACTTAAAATTTCACCTTCAAAAGGAGCAATAATTTTCCATTTCCAGTGATATTTCAAATTATCTACTTTGCATTTTTTTAGAAATAACTTCCATTTGGTTCTAAAATTCGATGGTGGGTGGTGTATTTGTTGTGGTGGAATTACACAGTTGTCCATGTTTGTACATGGAAACTCTAAGCACCACCATTACCTCAATGTTGTCTGCAATACTCTATAATTTCATGTTTTTTTATTTATCATTATAAAAAAACTTATTTTATTAAATTAGAAAATTTAATTTAAAAATTATAAATACAAGTAGATTATGTGAAACCCATTTTTCTTTTTTTACAATTTTTTTAAGTGCTCAGTAAAAAGAAAGGGGTAAAAATAATAGTATTTTTCCCAAAACCTTTTCAGTTACTCATTACCCTTTTCTCTCCGTCTCCTTAACCCCAAACAACTCACTCTTTATCTTTTACTGAAACAGAAGCTGAGTTAGGGCCATTGGAGAATCCCCCATACAGTTGAGTGGACATCTCCCTTTTCTATGTACGTCGAAAACTTCAAACTTGCGTCTTGTATCTTTTATTTCCAGTTTGGGGTCTTGTATAAAGCATCATTTTCATCTCCATGTGCTCTTAAGTTTTAGTTCTTTGGGTTGTTTTAGGTGTGATGCTCATCTCCACCTAGGGCTTTCTTCTCCGCAAGTTCGATTTTAGTTTTGAGGATAGGAAAGCTAGGTTTTGTTCATATTTGAAATAAATTGTTTGTCTTGGTCTTTGTGTTATGTGTGGATGTGATTCTGGTTTTGCATGCGTGAGCAAGAGGAAATCTTCTTTCTCGCTCAGGCAAAACGCTATCGCCTAAGCGAGAATAGCAAAAATTCGCTCTCACTTTCTGTTCGAGTTGTCGCCTAAGCGATACATTCTAGCTTGAACGAAGATTATCTCATCTAAGCGCGAAGAGTTTGGCTTAAGTGAGAACTTGTAGATATTTCATTTGCTCCTTGTTTGAATTCTCGCCCAGGCGAGATGTTATAGCTTGAGCAAAAGAATCCTGACGCTTGAGCAAAAAGTCTCTAGCTAAAAGCATGATGTACGTGACTATGCATGTATTTTGGGGTATTTTAAAACTATACTTGATATGATTAGCATGAGATGAAAATTATTCTGAGATATCATATGGAGTATGTGAGGGTTTCAAGGAAAAATTCCCTTGGTGATATAGTAGTTGTTAGGAATCCAAGTGTGATTCTAAGTCCCACATTGGTTAAAAATGAGAAAGTGGAGCACTATATAAGAATAAAGACCCATAAGCCCCTATTGCCTTAAGGTTTTGGGTTGAGAGTGGTGTCAGTGTCTTATGTGGTTGGGCTCAAGTCTCATTGGTGTGTTGTATCTCCCCAGTGAAACCCCCTCAGAAGAACGGCAGTACAGAAAATGAGTACTCGTGGTTGGGGATGCTTCCGCTGGATGGGGAGTGTACCAATGTGGTTGAATGGACTCACCCTTGAGAGGAAGATTGTTAGAAATCCAATTGTGATTCTATGTCCCACATTGGTTAGAAATGAGAAAGTGGAGCACTATATAAGAATAAAGACCCATAAACTCATTGCCTTAAGGTTTTGGGTTAAGAGTGGTGTCAGTGTCTTATGTGGTTGGGCTCAAGTCTCATTGGTGTGTTGTATCTCCCCAGTGAAACCTCCTTTGTAATCCTAACAAGTGGTATCAGAGCCTGGTTGAAACTGGCTCAGATGAGTGCAATATGGTCCTTGTATCGAAAGTCTTCCTAACAAGGGTTTTAGGTAAGCGTGTCCCGTTAAGAAGAACGACGGTACAAAAAAGGAGTACTCGTGGTTGGGGATGCTTCCGCTGGAGGGGGAGTGTATCAATGTGGTTGAAGGGACTCACCATTGAGGGGGAGATTGTTAGGAATCAAAGTGTGATTCTAAGTCCCACATTGGCTAGAAATGAGAAAGTGGAACACTATATAAGAATAAAGACTCATAAACCCATTGCCTTAAGGTTTTGGGTTGAGAGTGGTGTCAATGCCTTATGTGGTTGGGCTCAGGTCTCATTGGTGTGTTGTATCTCCCTAGTGAAACCCCCTCTGTAAACCTAACAGTGGTGATAGAGATGGCAAAGAATCCCCGATTTTTTCAATTGGGTATGGGGTTGGGGATGGGGATGAATATATCCCCGCCATAACACCCGTGCCCGCCATATCTTCATCCCAGTTTAAATTATTAAAATATTCACAATTAATTAAGTAACCCTATATATATATATATATATATTATTTTTTATTTCTTCTAAATATTTGGTTTGTCATGAAACTCATTCGCATCTCCAATATATATTATTTTTTATTTCTTCTAAATATTTGGTTTGTCATGAAACTCATTCGCATCTCCAATATATTTTTTATCTTATCATAATCTTTATGTAATTATGTTAAAATGATGTATGTTAATTAAAAAAAATTTATGTCTAACATTTGAATATTTCTATTATTTTTTAATATTTTTATTTATTGTATATTTTTCTTTCACATGAGAATGTTTAATACTCTTAATTTAAGTGTTTAATAGCATAAACATTTCATTTACTTGGTAATATAAAAAAAA
>Ga0214542_1000953_pt1 | contig 57066 bp, 58 predicted proteins | sample CNSS1metaG_FD_160096 | JGI IMG/M metagenome (GOLD analysis project Ga0214542, IMG submission 160096) | Root nodule microbial communities from cowpea collected in UCLA plant growth center, Los Angeles, California, USA - CNSS1 | ecosystem: Host-associated > Plants > Roots > Nodule | place: USA...
TATTTAAAAATATCAAATAAAATATCTAAAGATATATTTTCCCAAATTATCTTCTATCATAAAGATAAAGAAAACCGCAAGGTCCAATTTTTCTTTCCTCTCTTCTTGGTTTAGCCAAACTTCTTCAGTTTTTCAAGCTTTTCTTGCCGTCTTCATGTAATGCTTGGCTTGAATTTTTGTGCTTTTGATAATTTCTTATTCTTGGATTTATCTTTAAGGTGTCATGAAGCTTTAATAAATTTATTTCCACACCTCCATGAGCTTAACTTAGCTGCAGCTGCACTAACACACCTCAAAATATCCAAAGAACATTTATGCAACTAAAAAGCTATTTTTAACATGTTTTTGTATCTCATGCTCAATAAACCCAATAATAGGAAATCCCAATTAAATCAATCTTTAAGCACACAAATTCAATTAAATACCTAGAATTAAACATTAAATGAGGACAAAAATACGCACTCATCATGTACCTAGTGGCTTTAGTTATCCAAATTTTGTCGGCGTTAGGTGGAGGGTTACCGGTTTGGAGGTACTGGATGTAGGGAGTTATCCAATTGTCGGCTTGGTGTTGGGTTAGGTTATGCAAGTACTTGTGATGGATGGGGCGGATAGTGTTTGCTACAATAGGGATCGGTGGCGGCTTTTTAGCTTGGTGCTTGGATAATATGTCAGCTCTGACGTTTTCGGATCTAGTAATGTGTTGGATGCGGACTTGTTCGAAGGCGGACTGGACGACTTTCCAGAGCAGATGGTAATATTGTAGGAGGGTAGAGTCTTTGATCTAGAACTCGTCATTTAAATGGTCTACTATAAGCTTTGAATCGGTTTTGCATGTTAGCGACTTGACACCAAGCTCGCGGGCCAGGGATAAGCCGGCGAGGATGGCTTCGTATTCGACCTGGTTGTTAGATGTCTTGAAGGAGAAGTGGACGGATTTTTTGATGAGGATGTCGTTGGGGCCCTCTAGCACGATGCTAGCACCTGCTCCCTTCGGGTTTGACGAACCATCAACATAAAGTGTCCATTGGTCCTCTTCAGGAGTTTGTTGGAGATCGTTGACAAAGTTTGAAGGCATTGAGCTTTGATAGGGCCGTGAGGTTCGTAGTGGATGTTGAATTCAGATAACTAGACGGCTCAGGGCGACATCCACCCTGCAAGGGCTGGTTTCTACAATATTTTCTGAATTGGGTAGTCAGTTTTGACGACGATGTTATGATTTTGGAAGTATGGGCGTAGGTGGCGGGCTGCGTGTACCAGGGATAGGGCCAACTTTTCCACCATCTGGTATCTGGTTTCAGGGTCTGGCAGGGTTCTACTGACGAAATAAACAGGATGTTGGGTGTTGCTGACATCTTAGACCAGCGCGGCGCTGACGGTGTGATCTGTGGCAGTGTTCACAATAAGGGTTTATGAGTATCCGGTTTATGGAGGATAGGTGGTGAGTTGAGGGTGGTTTTAAGCTTTTGGAATATTTGTTCACAATCATTATTCCACGTGAACTTGGCGGATTTTGTTAGCAATTGTATGATGGTTGGGTTTGTTCAGCTAGTTTGGGAAGGAAGCGGTAAATGGCTGTGAGGCGGCCTATGAGGCGTTGTACCTCTTTGACACTAGTGGGGCTTCGCATTTCAATGATCGCATTGCATTTTTCAGGATTAGCCTCTATACCGGGCTGGGTGAGCATGAATCTAAGAAATTTACCACGGTCCATGCCGAATACGCACTTATCGGGGTTGAGGCGGAGGTTGTAGTATCGTAATGCGGAAAAGACTCTGATAGGTCCTGAGCATGCTGGTGATGGCTTGGGGATTTGACAACCATGTCGTCAACGTATACTTCAACACATTTGGCCATTAAATGACTGAAGACTTTGTCCATCAATCGTTGGTAGGTCGCTCTAGCGTTTTTAAGGCCAAATGGCATGACCTTGTAGAAGTAATTGGTGTCGTCTGTGATGAAGGCGATTTTGTTCATGTCGGATGCGGCCATGGGGATTATAACTGGAGTATGCATCAAGAAAGCTGAGGACCTTGTTACCGGTTGCGCCGTCGACAAGTCGGTCAATATTGGGTAAGGGGTAGACATCTCTGGGACAGGCTTTGTTAAGATCCGTGTAATCAACACACATCTGCCACTTGCCATTGGCCTTCTTAACCAGGGCCACGTTAGAGAGCCAAGTGGTATAGTGAGCTTCTTCGATGAACCCTGTACTCAGTAATTTATCAGCCTCGGCCTTGGCTGCTAGGCGTCGTTCCTCGCCGAGTTTACATTTTTTCTAAGAGACATACCGGGCCTCCTTGTAAATAGATAACTTGTGGGATGCCACTTGAGGGTCAACTCCAGGTAAGTCAGCAGCTGACCAAGCAAAGAGGTCCGTGTTGCTGACTAGGGTGGGTGTTATGATGTCACGTTGTTCAAATTCTAGCCTGGTACCAAGTTTGATGAAGCGGCCATTTGGGAGCTCCAAGGGGTAGTTTCTTCAACAGGTTCAAGGTGAACATCACGGTGAAGATCGTCACCAGACAAAGTGATCTCAGAGTCGGGTGGTCGCTCAATGTGATTGGTTTGCAGGATGGGGATTTTTGGGCGTAGGCTGGCCATGTAGCATTCGCGTGCAAGGCGTTGGTCGCAATGAATGGTGAGGATGTCACCAGATGGGGAGGGAAACTTCATGGCAAAATGAGGGGTGGAGACGACATCGCCAAGGGTGTTGAGTGAAGGGCGACCGAGGAGGACATTATAAGATGTAAGTGCGTCGACGATGAGAAAGCGGATAGGAACTGTCTTTGTTTGGGCGCCATCGCGGAAGACGGTATGGAGGTAAATGTTGTTGCGGGTGGAGACTTGTTCCCTATAAAAGCCATAAATTGGTTCATGATATGGGACCATGGCAGTGTCTGGGAGTTGAAGTTTCTGGTACGTAGCCCAATAGAGTATGTCGACGGAACTGGCTTGGTCGACGAGGACTATTTTTGACTGTGTAATTTTCTATTTCAACGGTGATGACCATAGGGTCATCTTGCTGGTGATCAAGGCTGTGAAAATCGTCATCCATGAAGGTTATGGGAGGCATGCGGCGTCTGTAATAAGAATGGGTGATGTGGTTGATGGATTGGATATGGCAGAGGTGTCTCTTTCTGGCGGATGAGGTAGATCCTCCACTAGCGAAACTACCGGAGATGGTGCTGATAGTGCCACGTAGGGGAGGGTCGATAGGGGTGACGTTGGTGCGAGCTGGTTGGGGGTCATGGTTTGCGGGTTGGTTTGGGCGTTTATCGTGGCGAGAGTCGCGGGGAGGGAGTCGGTGATCGGGACGAGGAGGATGATGGGATTGGGAGGAGTGGTCTTCGCTGCGGACAAAGCGGCGAAAGTGGCCAGCTCGCACCAGTTCTTCAATTTTATCCTGGAGTGCTTTACAGTTCTCTGTGGTATGGCCATGGTTTCGTGATAGCGGCAGTATTTAGTCATGTCCGCATTGGGGAGAGTGGTCGTCTTGCATGGTGGTGGGATGAGGTTGGCTTGTAAAGCCTCATCAAGGAGGCGGGATCTGGGAACATTTAGAGGGGCGTATCTGGTGAAGCGGGCTATAGGGGTTCTCGTGGTCCCGGATCAGGACGGGGAGGTTGTGCGGTGGGGTTGGCGGTAGAGGGTGCGTAATCATTTCAAAATTTTGTATGGAGAGTTTGCATTTCCTTCATACGAACGTAATCGGTGGCCCGCAGCTTCAACTTATGCCATTGAGGCAAGTGGGTGTAGGTAGACGTTGTTGACGAAGGGGCCGGGTTGAAGGGTGAGGGCCATGTACTGGAGTATCATCTCTTGATTAAGGTGTGGGGTGCGAAGGGCAGCCTTGTTGAATTGATCAATAAATGCCCGGAGCGTCTCGCCTAGTTCTTGCCTGACGCCGAGGAGTGATATTGTAGTAGTTTGATGCGGGCGGCTACCAACGAAGTGAGTGGTAAACATGTGTGAGAGGGTGTCAAAGCTGTCGATAGAGTATGGCGGGAGGGTGGTGAACCATTCGAGGGAGGGGCCTTTGAGGGTGGTAGGAAAGGCTTTGCAAAAGACGGCATCATGGGAAGTGTAGAGGGCGACGTGGGTGATGTAGACTTTGAGGTGTTAATCGGGGTCGGTTTCACCACCGTAACGCTCCAGTGTGAAGGGTTCCCACTGGGTGGGGAGGGGGATGTTGGCGATTAAGTCAGTGAAAGGGTGACGGCGCCTAGGTTGGTGAGATGGGAGCGGGTGAGGAGGTGTGGGATTATGGACAAGGGTGGGAAAAGTGGAGATGAAGTTGTGAGGAGGGATGTGGGTAGTAGGAAGGTTGTGAAGGTTGTAGGGTGGGATATGAGTGGTGTGTAGGGTGGTGGCCATGTTGTAGGGTGGGACATGAGTGGTGGGGAGGGTGGCAGCAGGAGTGGGAGCCGCAGTATGTCCTGGGAGGGTGGAGTGCAAGTGAGTAGGATGGGTTGAGAGGATGGGAGTTTGTTGGGTGGTGGTGAAGGTATGCGGGGTAGGATTGTACTCGCTTTCCTCTTCAGTAGGCTGGAAAGCTGGGGACCCTGTGGCATCAGATATTTCCTTGGCCTTTCCCTTTTGAGTGGGATCGGCTTCGATCTTTCGCCTCAGGTGATAATTTTCCTATCGCAGTGCTTCCATCTCATCAGCACTACGCTTCTTCATGTCAGCCAGCTCCTGTTGCATCTTGGCTTGACCGTCTAGCATGGCGACCAGATCTGGAGTGATGTTAGCAGGTCCTGAGGGGCTGTCTTCAACTTACTTGTTAACTCCTGCTCTGCTGCGGGTAGAAACCATTTTCGGAGAAAACGGGTAGTAAAGTACTATCTTGTACCCCACAGTGGGCGCCAATTGTTCCTGCAGAGAACAAACAAGATATGCTAGGCACAAGTATTACCTTACCCTGGTCGGTCATCTCCTCAGTAGGCCTCTTCCTGGCTTATATATATCGCTTATGGGTATCTCAGAGTGGTCGAAACTGTATAGGTAAGGTGACGCTTGTGCCTAACTTATCTTATTTGTTCTCTGCAGGAACAATTGGCGCCCACCGTGGGACACGAGACAACACCTTAGTACCCGTTTTTCTCCTAAGATGGTTTCAACTTGTAGTAGAGCTGGAGTTAACAAGTAGGCATATGCTGGTGCCTTAGGACCCGCTAACATCACCCTTGACCTGGCCGCTATCCTAGACGGCCAGGCCAAAATGCAACAGGAGCTGGCAGATATGAAGAAATGTAGCACTGATGAGATAGAGGCGCTACGACAAGAGAATTATCGCTTCAAGCGAAAGATCGAAGTCGATCCCACCCAGAAAGGAAAAGCCAAGGAGGCGTTTGAGGCTGCAAGGTCCCCGGCCTTCCAGCCCACAGAAGAAGAAAGCGAATACAACCCCACCCCTCACACCTTCACCACCACCCAACAAACACACATTCCCTCCACCCATCCCACTCACTTCCCCTCCACCCAACCCAAACACACCGCAGCTTCTACCCCTGCTGCTACACATCCCAAGACGCGGTCTTTTGCAAAGCCTTCCCCACCACCCTCAAAGGCCTTGCTCTCAAATGGTTCACAACCTTTCCACCCTACTCCATCGACAGTTTCAACGCTCTCTCCCATATGTTCTCAACCCATTTCGCTGGCAGTCGCCTACATCAAACTACTACAATCTCTCTCCTAGGCATCAGACAAGAACAAGGTGAACCACTCAGCACATTCATCGATCGTTTCAGCAAGGCAGCCCTTCGTACCCCACACGTCAACCAGGAAATGATCCTTCAATGTATGGCACTCACCCTCCAACCCGGACCCTTCGCCAATAATGTCTACCTCCACCCACCTACCTATATGCACGAGCTCAAGTTGCATGCGACCAACTATGTTCGCATGGAGGAAATGCAGACCCTCCACACCAAATTCTGCAATGACTATGCAGCCACCACCGCCAACCCCTCCCCACAAACCCCCCGGCCTCGATACCCGCCCACGCGAATCCTGTCAACCCCGCTTTACCATATCTGCCCCCTTTATTGTAGCCCGATCCCGCCTCCTTGATGAGGCCTTGCAAGCTGACCTCATCCCACTACCCCGCAAGACGACCACTCCCCCTAATGTTGATATGACCAAATATTGCCGCTACCACCGCAACCATGGCCACACTACAGAAGACTGCAAAGCACACCAGGATAAAATAGAAGAACTGGTCCGTGCTGGTCAGTTTCGCAGCTCCATCCACAGAGATGATCATCCTTCCCAAGCCCGTCACCCCTCGATCTAACCACAGACGCCCTCCACACGACTCTCGCTATGACAGATGGCCTTCCCAACCTGCTAACCAGGATCCCCAACCGGCTCGCACCAACATAACCCTCGCCGATCGTCCCCTACGTGGCACTATCAACACCATCTCTGGTGGCTTCGCTTGTGGAGGATCCACCTCTTGTGCCAGAAAGAAACACCTTTGCCATATCCAATCCATCATCCATATTACCCATTCCCATCACAAACGCCGCATGCCTCCTATCATCTTCACAGATGACGACTTTCACGGCCTCGACCACCAACAAGACGACCCCATGGTCATCACTGTTGAAATCGAAAACTACGCCGTTAAGAAAGTCCTTGTTGACCAGGGCAGCTCTGTCGACATCCTCTACTGGGCCACATATCAAAAACTCCTGCTCCCAGACACTGCCATGGTCCCATACGACGAACCAATCTCTGGCTTCTCTGGCGAACAAGTGTCCACCCGCGACTAAATTGACCTTCACACCGTGTTTCGTGACAGAGCCCAAACTAAAATGATTCCCATCTGCTTCCTTATCGTTGACACGCCCACATCCTACAATGTCCTCCTTGGTCGTCCTTCACTCAACACCCTCGGCGCTGTCGTCCTCACTGTCCATTGCGACCAATGCTTGGCACGCGAATGCTACATGGCCAGCCTACGCCCACAACTCCCAATCCAGCAAACCAACCACATTAAGCGACCACCTAGCTCCGGCATCGCCCTATCGGGCGAAGATCTAGACCCCAGAGTGGGCCAGGATATTCATCTCAAACCTGTCGAAGAAACCTCCCCTCTAGAACTTCCGAATGGCCACTCCATCAACCTAAGCACCGGTTTGAACTCTGACGAGCGTGCCAACATCACACCTATCCTGGTCAGCAACACAGACCTTTTAGCTTGGTCAGCCACAGACTTACCTTGGGTAGACCCTCTAGTAGCATCCCATAAACTATCCATCTACAAAGAAGCCTGCTACATCTCCTAGAAAAAACGCAAACTCGGTGAAGAACGACGCCTGGCAGCTAAGGTCGAGGCCGATAAGTTACTGAGCGCAGGATTCATTGAAGAAGCTCAATACACCACTTGGCTTTCTAATGTAGTCTTGGTGAAGAAAGCCAATGGCAAATGGCGAATGTGTGTAGACTACACATCTCTAAACAAGGCCTATCCTCGAGATGTCTACCCCTTACCCAATATCGACCGACTTGTTGATGGCGCGGCAGGGAATAAAGTACTTAGTTTCTTGGATGCATATTCTGGATACAACCAAATCCCTATGGCCGCATCTGACATGAACAAGACCGCCTTCATCACGAACGACGCCAATTACTTTTACAGAGTTATGCCCTTTGGTCTTAAAAACGCTGGAGCAACCTACCAATGTGTCGAAGTATACGTTGACGACATGGTTGTCAAGTCTCCAAGCCACCACCAACACGCCCAGGACCTCTCAGCGGTCTTCTCCGCATTACGCCAATACAACCTTCGCCTCAACCTCGACAAGTGTGTATTCGGTGTCGACCACGATAAATTTCTCAGATTCATGTTAACTCAACGCGGCATAGAAGCCAATTTCTAAAAAGTGCAAGGCGATTATCGAAATGTGTAGTCCCACCACCATCAAAGAGGTCCAATGCCTCATAGGCCGCCTTACAGCCATTTCCCGCTTCCTGCCCAAACTGGCTGAACAAACCCAACCCATAGTCCAACTCCTCAAAAAATCTGCCTGGTTCACGTGGACAGACGATTGTGAACAAATCTTTCAAAAACTAAAAACCACCCTCACCTCACCACCTATCCTCCACAAGCCGGACACTTGTCAACCCCTGCTAGTTTACATCACAGCCATCGACCACACCGTCAGCACTGCGCTTGTCCAAGATATAGAGCGCACGCAACATCCTGTCTACTTCATTAACAGAACACTGCAAGATCCTGAAACCAAGTATCAAATGGTGGAAAAGTTGGCCCTGTCCTTGGTCCACGCAGCTCGCCGCCTACACTCATACTTCCAAAACCACAGCATCTCCGTCAAAACCGACGACCCAATCCAAAAGATATTACAAAAACCCAAACCTAACTAGACGAATGTCATCCTAGGCCGTCGAGCTGTCGGAATTCAACATCCGTTACGAACCCCATGGCCCCATTAAAGCCCAATGCCTCTTAGATTTTGTTAATGACCTCCAACAAACACCCATAGAGGACTAGTGGACGCTTCATGTAGAGTGTTCCTCAAATCCGAAAGGTGCTGGTGTTGGTATCGTGTTAGAAGGGCCCAACGATATCCTCATTGAAAAATCCCTCCATTTCGCCTTCAAGATATCCAACAATGAAGCTGAGTACGAAGCCATCCTCGCCGGCCTTTCCCTTGCCCGCGAAGTTGGCGTCAAAACCCTAACATGCAAAACCGACTCCAGACTTATTGTGGGCCACCTAAATGATGAATTCTAGATTAAGGACCCCATCCTCTTACAATATTACCATCTGGTCCGCGCGGTCATCCAATCCACTTTCGAACAAGTCCGCATTGAACACATTCCCAAGACCGACAATATCAGAGCCGACATCCTATCCAAATTAGCCAGCACCAAATTAAAAATCTGCCACCGATCCCTATTGCAACAAACATTATCCACTCCCTCAATCACAAATACATGCCACATCCTAACCCGCACCCCAGCCGACAACATCACCCCTCCCCAAACCCACAACTGGACCACCCCTTATATCCAATATCTCCAAACCGGTAACCCCCCAGAAGATGCTGATAAAACTTGGCTGGCTAAAGCCGCCAGATATACCATGATAGGCGATGACCTCTACAAACGCGGATATGGCCAACCGCTTCTCAAACGTGTCATTGCAGAACAAGCGCAGTATATAATTAAGGAACTGCATGAAGGCATTTGCGGCTACCATTCTGGCGCACGTACTATGGCCACCAGAATCCTTCGAGCCGGTTACTTCTGGCCGACTATAGAAGCGGATTGCCAAGACTATGTCAAAAAATGCAAACCATGTCAAAAACATGGCAACCTCATCCACCAAAAATAAGAACAACTCCATTCCATGCTCTCCCCATGGCCCTTCGCTAAATGGGGAATGGATGTCCTCGGTCCCTTCTCCCCCGGCCAGGTGAAATTCCTAATAGTAGCCGTTGATTATTTCACTAAGTGGATAGAAGCCAAACCACTGACCACCATCACAGCCCTGTAGGTCCAGCAATTTGTCTGGAAAGATATCATATGCCGATATGGCGTTCCGCATACTATCATTACTGATAATGGCCGGCAATTCATAGATAAAGAACTAGCCAAGTTCTACACTGGTCTGGGCATCAAACACATAACTAGTTCTGTAGAACACCCACAAACCAATGGACAAGCAGAGGCTGCCAACAAAGTTATTCTAATGGAATTACACAAATGGTTAGACACCGCCAAAGGCCGATGACCCGAAGAATTGGTAGAATGCTATAGGCCTACAGATGCACCCCTCAGTCAGCAACAAACGAGTCCCCATTCAGCCTAGTTTACGGAGTAGACGCCATGATACCCGTCGAAATTGGCGAACCATCCATACGTCGAGAACTATACGACCCAACCCACAATCATCAAAACATGGCCACTCACCTCGACCTCCTACCCGAACTTAGAGAAAAAGCACAGATACGCAACTTCGCCGCCAAACAAAGAGCTGCCAGAAAGTATAACGCAAACCTATGTCCAAGATCGTTCATAAAAGGAGACTTAGTATGGAGAATGGCCAGCAGTGCAAGGAAGAAGGATGGCAAATTTTCAGCCAATTGGGACGACCCATACCGCATACGTGAAGACAAGGGAAGAGGAGCATATCGTCTGGAGCATTTATCTAGGGAGGAAATACCTAATATGTGGAATGTGTCCCATCTCAAGTTTTACTTTAGTTAAACATGTACTGTATCACATCAAAACACTTGTAACCCTAGGTGTACTCTTTTTCCTCACCTGGTCTTTTTTCCCTAAGGAGGGTTTCGGCTAGGGAGGTTTTAACGAGGCCCCTAGATTCAATGAATAATACAAAGGGTTCCCAACTTTACGACTATTCTTTACTTCACCACTCATATTCGTTTTAAGTTCCCCACCTTTACCACAAGTAAGCGGCCTGGGTCGAACACCCTTAACTCGTTGGTTAATTCGTTTAAGTTCCCCACCCTTACCGCAAATAAGTGGCCTAGGTCAAACACCCTTAACACGTTGGTTAATTTGTTTAAGTTCCCCACCCTTACCACAAGTAAGCGGCCTGGGTCAAACACCCTTAACACGTTGATTAATTCGTTTAAGTTCCCCACCCTTACCACAAGCAAGCGGCCTGGATCGAACACCCTTAACATGTTGGTTAATTCGTTTAGGTTCCCCACCCTTACCACAAGTAAGCAGCCTGGGTCTAACACCCTTAACACGTTGGTTAATTCGTTTAAGTTCCCCACCCTTACCACAAATAAGCGGCCTAGGTCGAACACCCTTAACACGTTGGTTAATTTGTTTAAGTTCCCCACCCTTACCACAAGTAAGCGGCCTGGGTCAAACACCCTTAACACGTTGGTTAGTTCGTCTAAGTTCCCCACCCTTACCACAAGTAAGCGACCTAGGTCGAACACCCTTAACACGTTGGTTAATTCGTTTAAGTTCCCCACCCCTTACCACAAGTAGGTCGCCTGGGTCGAACACCTTTAACATACAATCGATTTCGCCATACATCAAACACCTACTCACATATATAAAAAACAATTGACACACAAGTAACCGGCCTCAAACAAACACAATATAAACATAAACGGGCATTCATATCAAGCACTAAAGTAAAACAATGTACGGGTTACTACAGACTTGGAATCATTAAGCAAATTGGAAATATTAAATCAAAAATCCTAAGTCGCCTCCTGCTCAGCACCCTTCGCCACCGCCCCATCACCACCTGCATCAGCATTCACCACCTCCTTCTCTCCATCCCCTTCTGGGCTAGATTTCTGCCTCATCTGTAAGTACCCCATCAACCACATCCTTATTTACATCAAACCTCGAATCATTAACATCAACATTCTCATAAAAAAAGGCCGCTTGTCGTACACCCTTCTGAAAACCATTAATATGTTCTTGTATTATACAACTCTTCAGGTCCTCTAACTCCCCCTCCAGCCCATCATGTTTTTCCTTTATCTCGTCGTAGTCAGCCTCAAGATCTGCAATCTGGCCCTTCAGCTTTTCTTCATAATCAAGGCAGCGCACCTTCCACGTAGCAAGCCTCTTTCTCTCCGTTTCCCACCCCTCCTTCTCCTTCTTCCAAGCCTCTTTTTCTTCAGCGTGCTTGTCCACCTTCTCCTGCAACTCTTCCACCTTAGTCCGGTTTCCTTCCTTCAACTCCCTCTCATACAAGGATCCCACACGCCGGCTTAGTAGCAAGGTCTTACTGCTAAACTCCACCATAGCCTTCACCAAAGCTTTCAGCTCCATATTGTCAATGGAGTCCAACAGCGACTTTGGCACGTTAATCTCGATATCCTTCCGAACAGTGGTTTTTGGAAGCTCAATCAGCCCAACTTTCGACCCCTTCACCCCATTGGCCGAACCCTCTCCCATCACAACAACTCGCACCTTCTTCACGTCTTTTCCCTTGCCTAGCCTGGCCGACAACTCTGCTTTCCTCTTGGTACCACCGTGCACGTGGACCTTTACCAACGAATCCTGTAGGTTGGGAACCTCAGTGTTTCCCGCAGCTCTAGCCTTCACCGCCTTTTCCTTGCGCAAAGTTTGAAAAAGCGTCAAGTTTTTCTTGCCCATTTACGCGATATGCCCTGAAGTACACAACACACAAATTGTCAAAATACTTGAATGTACAACAATGCTCAAAGTTACAAAAAAATACCTTCAATATCTATAATTGTGTGAACCGAATTATACACCCTAACTAAGCCCTTAGTGGGCATCTTATCGTTAAATTGCATCAAGATATCCACCACCTCTTTCTCCACCACCGACAAATCCTCCCTCGATATCACCTTATATCTCCAAGGATTGCCGGTCCAGAAAAACGGAAATTTAGTGTTACCATCAGCTGTATAGAAGTGTGACCGACCAATCGGTTTCACCACCACCTTGAAGAATCCATCTTTAAAATGCTTGAACGACTGAGTGAAAGCGTCTAGTTTGTTGAGACCAGGCCGACTTATTAATGACAACCACGTTATCGGACTCTTCGGCCTCATAACAAAAAAGTACAAGAATGCTCGAGGAGACGGTTCCAAGTACAATGCCATGCATAGTCACCGGAAAGCTTGTAAGGACGCCCAACTGAGGGTGAAGTTGAGTAGGGGCGACGTTCAATAATCGAAGCACTCCCATGGTGAACTCATCGAACGGTAACCGGATATGTAGCTGCGAGAAATGGCACATATACATATAAAAGAATTCTTCAGCCGATTCTTCTCGACCGTGGCAAACACATTCAATAGCGGTCACCCGCTCCGGAGCAACTATGTCCCTTTGAACACCCTTTTGAAAAATAGGTGTGCAGTTCAACAACGACCTCAGCAAATGCGACCACTGAAACAATGATTGCTGTGTCGGTACGTCCGCCGCCACCCATTCGTACCCGGTCTTTGCTGGCCAGTTGCTCTCTGCCAACTCCTCGGGTGGGTCTTCCCTGACTTCAACCACCCTCTCCATTGGAATCCTCCCTATACTACCCATCTCTTCCCTATCACTAGTATCGTCTCGACTACTTCCACTATCTCCAAACCGCTCACTACCCGAATCTCACAACGAAACCCTATCGCTACTACTAGACATACCTGATTCTTTTAAAGATGACGAAGGAGGAAAGGAAGATATCGAACAGCTCTAAAACGCATACGAACAGATTTTTTTGCAAATGAGACAAAGTGGATGCATTGCCAACATTATCTTCATTTATACACACGAATCTTAAACGTCATAACTCTTTCCCGCCAAAAAACATAACTCATTTTAATCATCACAAAGTATCAAAATGACGGCGCCAAACTTCTCTAAATTAGACTTCTGACACCCCTTCACCTGCCACAGACCCCTTCACCTGTGCAAACCCCTTCACCTACCCGAAACTCCTTCATATCTTTTAGCCTTAACATTGTCCATCACAGTTAAAGGCTGGGGGACTGGTGTATCACACCTAGCCGATCACGACTAACACATTAGCACATATCATCCTTCACCAACATGCTATATCGGCAAAGGCTAGGGGACTGGTGTACCGTACCTGACCAACTTAACCATATAAGTAACAACGAACAATCCCCACATATGTGCCGGAAACAACTAAGGTACACGGCTCGGATCGGCATAAACCTAAACCAGCCTAAACTCATAACATAGGTCGCAAAAGGAACGGCCAACCTAGGACAGTACACGAACAAGGACATAAGCCAACCCAGGACAGTACACGGACAACGACGACATAAGCCAACTAGGGAAGTAACCAGATCAGACCACTCCAAAAGTCTTAGCGAAATAAAAGCCCCCTGATATACAATAAGCCCACAATAATCGAACTAAGGGCCTGGGCTAGGGCCCAGGCCTACCTACAGCCCAAACTAGGGCCCAGCCCATGTCTTGGCCAAACATAATTAATACCCTATAAATACGCGTGGACCCCAATAATTAAAGGTATGCATTCATTACTCCATTAATCACCTGATTTGACTTTTTGAGAGCTTTGGCTGACTTGAGCTTCGGAGTCCCTTCTGCAGGTAACCCCTCCTGGGTCCAAACAGACACGTGCCAACCGGGAAGAGGCCAACTGAGGAGATAGCGGACTGTATAGGTAAAGTGACGCTTGTGCCTAACTTATCTTATTTGTTCTCTACAGGAACAACACTAAAACCTGAAAAATGAAAATTAAAATGTAAGAGATTAATCTCTAAAACCACTTTATTCCTATCATATAATATAATGAAGAAAGAAGAATGAAAGAAACTAATGTTGCCTCCTTGCAGTGCACATATTTGTTGCAACTTGACACTTTTTCACTTTTGTTCAATGGTTATACACAAATCTTCTACTTTACCAAATGATATGTAACATGTCCCTTTGGAGTTTTCCAAATGATCCCTATCTTTCACACAAATTTTATATTCAATATCTGCAAACTTATCCTAGAAAAAAACAAGAGCAGAGGGACATACACAAGGGAGAATGAGAAAAGTAACAGTATTTGAGCCTTGGTTATAAAGTAGCGTGAGAAGGAGCAATGATTTTTTTTCCTTTTGGTTGTAACTCTAGTCTCTTCCTAGAAACCATGGTAATTCGTTGAAAAGGTAAAAGCAGGGAAGCCATAAAAAGGAGGCATGGTTATTCAATAATCATGCATGCGAGGAGCAATAAGCAGTGAAGGTTACTATGCAAGGACTATATGGTGTTGCATGTTTAACATATAGAAAAATACTTCCAAGTTAAACATATACATATTTATATAGAATTAAACTTAGTTAGCATACAAATGGATGAATGTAGACTGAAAAATCATCATATTCCCGAAGGCATACAATTTCTTATTATGCATTGGAAATCACAACACACATGCTTCCAACGCTTTTATATAGCTTAATCACACAGGAAAAGGAAAAGTAAAATAAATTAAAACATTCAACTAACCTTTTTAGGTGCCAACACAACCTTAACCTCCACTTCAAAGTCTCGTCTTCACCCCCAACAATTCCAAACACAGCACCACCTGATTCAAAATGGAAAATATGATTAAAAATCAAATAATTTGCATTTCAATGCATATTCAAATGGCAGTAACTCACCTTGATGCACCTTGAGTTCAAGATTTCAACTCAAAGCCCATCCACCTAAAATGCTTGTTCTAAAAATTTAATTTGGATCCCATAACAAAAAAATTACTCAATCAATAACGTAGTAATATGGATGCTTCAAAAATCCATTGGTTTCGAAAGAAAACCCTCAAACCGCACCTATGAAGATACCCTTCGTTGTAAAGAAGAGAGTTGTCAGAGGTGTTGCTAACGAGAAGCTGTAAGACTCAGAATAATTAAATAAATAAATAAATATTTATTTAATAAATGCGAGGGCGAGAATCCCTAAGTTAATAAATATGAAAAAAGAAGATAAGGAGTAAGGGTGGCTTAAGCAGTTGAGTGTGTGGAATCGTGTTGAGAGGACTTGGATTCAAATGTTATGTATGCCAATCATTTATTAATTTAATTGTTATATTGTTTTACGTTACAGTTTTTCTTCTAAATATGCCACACTTATTTTTATTATTATTATTTTATTATTATTGTTATTACTATTATTGTTTATTTTATTTATAATTTTATTATAATTATTATTTTTTTATTATTTTTTATTATTATTTTTTATTATTATTTTATCTTATTTGTATTATTGTTTTATTTTATTTTATTGTTATTTTCATTATTATTATTATTATTTTTATTGTTTGGTTTTATTATTATTATTTATTATTTTTATTATTATTATTATTATTATTATTATTATTATTATTGGTGGTGTTGTTTTTATTATTATCATTATTACTATTTTATTTCCCGTGTGATATTTTGGGGCAATGATTATGTGTTCTTCCTGGTTTGTATATTGTTTAGATGTTCAGGATTGTGTGTTGGGTATAACAAATTGTTTTGATGGTTTTATGTGGATTTATTGTGATTCTCCGGAATGTATGAAAGCAATGATATGATTGTGTTTTATGTATGACCGTGTGATATTATATACTTAAGTTCAACTTAATGATATGAAAGTGTATTTACTTGTCATGGATGCATGTTTTGCGTTAACTGAGTGTCTTCTGTAAATAGGTTCATTGCAACCTATTCTAGAGTGCGAAAAACTAGTAAATTATCAATTACTGGTGTGGCGTCTGGCAAACCAGTGTAAACCGCCAGGAGATAGGCCACAAAGTGAACTCAAGAGCAAAACCCGAGAGTTGGCGCTTGGCGATGGAAGTGGTCCTGTCAGGCGATGTGTTGTGATTGTCCTCCTCGGTAGTAGCCGATGAGTTTGGTAGCCTTGGGACAAATATGGACTACGGTTCATATTGGAAAACACCACTTGGTGTTATGGATTGTGACCGTGACAAGATTATTCCCACGTGTGGACTATAGGTGGTGGCCTATATTCGAAGGGGCGAGTAGACATTCATGGCAGCAAGTATCAACCAAAGTAACCATCAAAGGGTGTAGAATCAAGAGGCGTCCAGAGGGAGATGTGAATGTTTGGATCTAAGGTTTGGGTGTATAAAAGTATGTGAAGTTTTAATTTGTTACTATAAAGTACCTTGTGATGTATAATTTTACTTTGAGCTCACCCTATTCCTGTGTGTTTGGCAATGATCATGTAACTCGTTACATGAGAGCAGATGTTGTTGCAGGTGAGCATGTGGATGGTTAGAGCCGGAGATGGGCTAGTATGGGGGAATTTCATGAATTCATCCTTGTGATGTTTTTGTAAGAAATGACTTGTTTTTAATAATTTTGGAATGTGGTAGACGTTCTATAGATTTAGGGATTTTGGAACTTTGACGCTTGTTATAAAGTTTAAATTTTCCCACATTTTAGGAATGTATTTCAATAATAAATACAATTTATTATCATTTCTATTATTTTAATTATAATTGAGTAATATCTGGTCGGGATGTTACATTAAGTAATATCTGGCCTCGTTGGAGTATCACTCTTGTCGCCCACTCGCCTCGATGGAGTTTTGCCACTCATGCAAGAAAATGCACGCCACAAAGAAGGAGGGAAACATTGAGGCTGACTCGAGGGAGGGTGAAAGCTGAAGGGAGAAAAGTGAAATCTGATTTTTACCCCTTATACTTTAACCTAATTTTTTTATCTTAGTAGTGTATGTGTGGGCCAGTCGATGAAAACAATTTAATTTTTTATGCGTGGGCCATCCGACGCAAGTGATTGGTTTATTTGCGTCGGCTAAACCGATGAGAATCTAAAATTGATAATTTCTTCATTTACGTGAATCGATAATTTTTGTTTCTAAATAACTTTTATTACTGTCGATTTTGCGTGGGCTTGATCGATGTATTTTGCGTCCTACACTGATCCGACGTCATAATTTTGACAGTAAAACCACGCATTCTTATAGTGCATTGATTCCATCAAAGATGCATTTTTACCAATGTTTTGACCATTAGTAACTCCTATATTTTGACCTCTTGTATTATGAGTAATATTACTAAAAGGAGGTAACGTTGATCAATTAGTTGTTGAAGTTGTTGAACTATATGTACTTTGAGACATGATGATTCGACCACTTATCAATTCATACATCGTACAAACCCTCTTTTAGAACTAGCCCTTTTTGTGTAAATGTCTAAATACACAAATGTTCCAGTAGAAGTGCCACTTTGTTTCTCAAAGATTTGACTTGATGCTTTGTTCAATGTTTTTAGTGAACGAAATAAACTCAATATTGATTGTTGTAATAGGACCAGCGAAACAAGTGTTTCAATCTAAATTAGAGTGTTTAAATTCAACATTTCACAATTAACACAAAATTGATGTGTAAACAGTTTATATTATGGACAAATTTCACAAATGTGTGTAATTTTATGAATTTAAGTGAATGTAAATTAAGATTTTCATGTATCGGAAATATTAGCGATGAAAGTGAATTAAGCAAAAGATGTTTGAAACACTAGAAAAGTAAAGTCCAAGAATGTAAATGAAGAAAAATAAAGTCTCAAGAATAGTCAACAAAAAAAACTATCTTAGTAACTTATTAGAGATCAATCCCCTTCTGCTTCATTGAATAATATCCTCATCTTCAAAAAATGTTGACTCACCTCAAATTTTATCACTAGTACCATGTAAGAGGATATTGTAATTATAAGAAATTAATATGTTTTTATTTGATTGAAATAGGATCTAAATAAAACAGTCTTTCTTATTTACATATTTAATAAAATTATAGGATAAAAGATTGTGCCTATATTTTGAATTTTTCTTCAATGTAACTAATGTACTTTTTCCATATGAATCTCGTTTGGTTAATTTTTTTTTTCGATTTCATTTTAGTGATTTTATTTGTCCATTCTTGTGAAGTTAATTTGGACCGATGTACTCATGTTGATTTGGACGAAACTACTCGTGATGTTAATTTGGACCCGTCTTCGGAGATATCATATTCATAATAGTGACTCTTCAACCAATTTGTTCATTCATTTGATTTGGAATAGACTATTTTTATGCTAAAAAAGATCATTTATTTCATTTTTAAGAAATTTTATCTATGCTATTAAAAAACAGGTCTTAATTTATTTAATGTCTAATACTAAATAGATTTTATAAATATTGACTAAATCATCATTATTTATTAAAAGATTAGCGTTGATTTACAACTAACTAATAAACCGATTTTATTCTTGTAATGGGTATCAATTCAATCGAGGTAATGTTTTATATAATATAAATCAAATTTATAAATTATTTTATACTTATTAACTAAAAGAAAATTAAATTAATTATAATCAGAATCAACTTTAATAATTTTGTAAGACTATTATTTATAAGTCAGTGGTTTAAAATAAAATGATTGTTTCAAGTTACGTAATTTTAAACATTTGAATTAATCTGAAAATATAAGTTAAAACAATACAAAATTTATTTTATTTGAATGGTAGATATATACCAGATGTTTTACAGTTGAAAACATATATTAAAAAGGTGCAGATAATATTTTATTTCAATTAATGAAAATACTAAATGGTTTCCAGATATTATTGTTCTTTCGCCGACAGTGTACGAATGCTTTGTTTATTAGGAACCAGTGTTATACCCCTGCAAACGCACAGGTGCTTTGTTTTTTCTTTTTTTAATTTTGTATTTGTAAAATAAATAAATATTAATTATATTTGAAACAAATTGTATAGGGTGTCCATCCCACTAATTAATCGAGTAGGGAAGCATGGGAGAGATGTACCCGGACACGTGCACAGCGGGAGAGGATGTTGTTCAGATTAAGATGCACTTATCAAAGGAGGATAGGGAGAAAAAGGGATGGACCCAACTTGTTGTGGATGGACGCGTACATCCCGGCCCAGTGTTCGTGTACATCTTGGTCACTGTGGGCAATGTGCGTTCCATGACCCAACAAGGAAGCAGGCACATCTTGGCATAACATAAAGGGTCGGGTACATCCTGGCCTAAGGGGCCGGGTACATCCTGGACTGGCGGTGCAGAGGTAAGGATCTTTCCAGTGATGGAAGAGATAACATACAGGCCCAAGAACTCAAAGGCTCAACATGAATTGGAATTTGAAGATGTTACCATTGTATTAAGGACTGGGGTAGTTATGACATTTATTAGATTCCTTAGTGCTTAATGAAGGAAGAAAACCGCCCTGCAGGTAATAAAGTCGGGACTGATGCCAAGTAATTTAAGAGACGATTCAATATCTAACATGGGGTATCTAATCTTGAACTCATATAGTGCATAAAGAATATCAGATTATTTTTGACTTAACCATCAGAGTGCTTGCAGGTACCCCACTCCCGACGGTGGATCAGAGTCAGTGATAAGGAGAAAAGGGAATGAGAAGGAAGGCTTAAGGCTCCTGAAATCGCTTAGTTCCAGCCATACAAGAACACAAATGATTATTACATATAATGTCATTATGTTATATTTTTGTTTATATGATTAATATAATAAATAGTAGAATTAGATATTATTAAAATTAGGATGGATCAAATTAAACCTGGAATTGATTAATTGTCGTATTTATTAATAGATTGAAATTGAAATGTTTTTTTTTTATTTTGACATAATTAATTATTGTTTCTTGAAAACATTTAATAGATATGTGAATTGGTAGGGGAATATATCTTTTCAGTAAATTCAAGTTAGATTTTTTCAGGTTCTAGATAGTGTTTTATTCTTTTCGACCTTTGTATTTAGAATAAACCTTTCATTTTCGCTTTGGAGTTTAGAATTAGTGTTTTGGTTTCTTGGTTTAACGCTGGTGTGGTTGTGGACGAAGATGTCCTCTGCCTACATATATAGCTTCAAGAACTTATTCCAAAATTCTATTTGTTTGTTATATCTGGGTGATGTAAGTTATATTTCAGTTTTTCATTTCATGTTGTGTTATTAAACATTATTTAGGTTTTTCGTTACCTGAGTTTGGAATCATTAGTACTTGGGTTGTCATTCCATTGATTGTTAAAATGCATTTGATGCATCGTTTGGGAAAATTTTTGGACATGCATAGCTATATATGTGTCATTTTGCATGTATGTGTGTTGTAGGTGGTGGAACCCCTTGGATGAAGGTGAAGAAGAGAGCTCCATGGAAGAGTGTGGGTTGGCGGAAGCAAGGTCAAGGATGAAGGTTGTTCTCGGAATTGGAGTGAAAGGTGAGTAATGAAGTCTATTTTAGAGAAGATAGAGGAAGGTGGCTAGAGGAGATGATTCAATCCTCTAGCTCAAGTGACTCTCAAAAGGCAATAGGAGTGGAGTACTCTCAACACTAGGCATCTATTGCTTAAAATTCAAGAGTGATTACAATATCCTAAAATTTAGGCTTTTATATGAAAGTAAATAGATGTAAGCACTCTTAGCCCTTGGATGAGAAAGGCATTCAATGTTGGCCGTGGAAGATGGCTTGGAGAAGGAGCAATGCTCACGGCCATTGGATGATGCCTTGGAAAAGGAGGAAGCATTCCTAGCCCTTGGATCCGTGAAGTGTTGGAAGAAATGTTAACTTCCACTTAGTCCACCTTGGAGCTTTGGTAGCTCATGGCCAAATCTCCTATTGGGCTTAGGGAAGCCCAATTTTAGCAATTCAACTACACATTGTTTGACTTATTATTCTGGAAAACAAGGCTTAAACAATGGGCTAATCTTATTGCTATTCTACTGCTCTTTGATACACCTCTTCAAATCTTCACATCTTCTTTGGTCCACGTGAAGAGTGTGAGAAGCCCATGTGGATTTGGGCCATCTTGGATGAAGCCCAATTGGATCTTTTTTAGCATGCCCCTTGTTATTGGGCCTCATGATGGGCTTGGACTTGAAGGTGTACCTTGGCTTAATGTTGGGCTTGTTGGGGTCACATCATCCCCTCCCCTTGAAGATGATTTGCCCTCAAATCTTGATGTTCATCATCCATGGATCCCACAAAAGGAATCAAATCAAATATATTGAAAGTGGAATGAACACCATACTCAAAAGGAAGGTCTATTTGATAAGCATTGTCATTAATTTTCTTGAGTATTTGAAAAGGACCATGTATAGAAGGTGTGATTGTAAAGAACACATCCTTTAGTTGTCTTATGTTATTGACTAAGTGAGTTTGTTCTTTGTCTTTTACCAGTTGGGGAAGTGATACAAAACCAAGTACAAACTTATGATGACAACTATTAGACAAAAGTTGAAGAGTTTTCTTTACAAGAGCAAGAGCATATCTAAAGTAAAGAACAAAAGAAGAAGGTCTTGTATTTTTGAAAGTTTCTTGATGATTAACAAGGCCTACTTCACAAAAAAAAATGTGTACTTGTTAACTCGAACCTTTTAGGTAACATTAACTCAAAGTATGATTTTTCAAAATCTTTTGAGGAGTTTAAAACAATAGGAAGGAAAATGGGGTTGAAAAACTCAGCAAAAGTAGTGAGTGGGTTGAAAAAAAGAGAATGATTGATGAAATGAGAAGAGTTAAAAGATTCGAAGAATCCCCTTAAAATTTTTGAGTCAAGTATAATTGTGGGAGTGGGAGGTGTCGTCAGTAGCAGTCCCTTTTTTAGAAGAATTTCTTCTTCCTCTTTCGCCATCTTCTCAAACTCTATTTTTTCTCTCTTTTCTCTCAACGCCCTGTCATATTCTTTCCTTTCCTCTTCCTCTTTATCTCTTATTTCCTTCTCCTCTTTCTCTTTTTGGTCTCTTTCCCTATTGATTTTCATTTGTACTTGATCCGCAACCACTTGAGTTGGGGTAAGAGGATGAAAGATAAATTTCTTTTTCTTTTGATAGAGGGTGATTTTTTTAGAAAGACCTTTATGGATAGTTTGTCTTTCAAAATGCCACGATCTTCCTAATAAAATATGACAATTATTCATGGGAACAATATCACATAAAACTTCATCATTATAGTTCTCTATGGAAAATTGTATTTTCACTTGATTTTTAACTATGAAATCCCCATCTTCATTGAGGCAATGAAGTTTGTAAGGTATAGGATGAAGTAACATAGCTAAGTTCAACTTTTCAACCACTCTAGTACTACAACAATTAGAACTAGATTCATGGTCCATGATGAGAAAACATGTACTTCCCAAAATGTCACATCTTGTACAAAAGGTGCTCTCTTTTGATAGATCAGGGTCATCTTTTTGTGAGAGAAGCCTATTATGGCAAGGAACGCTCTTTCTTGGTGGAGATTTAGTACCGATTAAAATGATAAAAAACAACAAGGAATCAAAGAACAAGTGCTGGAACAAAAAAAATGGAACCTAAAAACACATATTCACCATTGAAGCAAGGAGTACTGAAATTTTAATCAACAAGATTCATGTAGCCTCAATGACAATTGGTAGAAAAGGAAGGAAACATGAAGAAACAAAAAAAAAGATGAACAATACGAAAATGAAAAGAAAAGCACAAGATATGGAAGGAAACCTTACTCAAACCAACACAAATGATGAACAATGGCTTGAGTGGCTCTAGATACCATTATGGTGGAACCCCTTTGATGAAGCTGAAGAAGAGAGCTCCATGGAAGAGTGTGGGTTGGCGAAAGCAAGGTAAAGGATAAAGGTTGTTATCAGAATTGGAGTGAATGTGAGTAATGAAGTCTATCTTAGAAAAGATAGAGGAATGTGGCTATAGGAGATGATTCAATCCTCTAGCTCAACTGACTCTCAAAAGGCAATATGAGTGGAGTACTCTCAACACTAATCCTCTGTTGCTTAAAATTCAAGAGTCATTACAATAGCGTAAAATTTAGACTTTCATATGAAAGTAAATACACATAAACACTCTTAGCCCTTGGATGAGAAAGGCATTCAATGTTGGTCGTGGAAGATGGCTTGGAGAAGGAGCAATGCTCACGACCATTGGATGATGCCTTGGAAAAGGAGGAAGCATTCCTATCCCTTGGATCCGTGAGGTGTAGGAAGGAATGTTGACTTCAACTTAGTCCACCTTGGCCCATGTGAAGAGTGTGAAGAAGCCCTTGTGGATTTGGGCCATCTTATATGAAGCCCAATTGGATCTTTTTGAGTGTGCCCCTTGTTATTGGGCCTTTTGATGGGCTTGGACTTGAAGGTGTACCTTGGCTTGATGTTGGGCTTGTTGGGGTCACATTAGTAGGGGGTTTGTGGAGATTTTGAAGATGGTTTTATTGTTGAATGTGGAAACAAATTGGCTATTGGGACAAACTATTTCACAAACCCAATGGGAAATGTTTTGAATTTAGAGTTTGAGGAGGGCTTGATTAAAAAAGGAATTTTTTGCATACCATCTACTTTTGAGGAATTTTATAAATTGGATGATTTGCATTATATTTGTACTTTGTTCTATGGTGATAGATATTTTCGATTAAGAATTTTAACCATAGAGTGGGCTGAGATCGAATACCCAAGGTTAGGAAATATTGTCATTGTAGAGGAAGATTTAGTATGGTCTAGATTTTGGTCATTTACGGGTGCAATTATATCCCTTAGATGTGAACTTCCAAACACTTATTGATCATTGTTCTGTGTTAGTAATATTTTTGTAATTTCAATCTAATATTGTATACTTTTGTGAATACAGTCTACCATTTGCTTGGATGCATATTTTCACCTATTCTGGGAGAAGAAAGTTGTTTATTGTCAGGAGATGGAACTAATTGATCCTTCTTTTAAAAGTTTAAGTTGAAGTTTGATGTCAAACTGAGTGATATAACTATTTTACGTGGTGATGTTTGAAAAATGTTTAACTATTATAATATGAAGGATGAAGTGTACTTGCATATGAACTATGTTTCCCAGAATGTTTGTATAGGCCCTTTTTGTTAGAAGGAATTGAGATCAATTATACCGCAAATGTTGGTTCTTCTTATGGTATTATGATTATTCCTATCAACGGTGTTGACCAAGAGGGTGATATTTCCTTTGTTAAATATTTGAATAATTATGATATTACTGGATCCTCTCTAGTATTTGTCTATGTCTTTTGTAATAACAGTATTCTTATTTTTTTACGTCTTCTATTGTGTAGTTCTTTAATAACATTTTTAGTGTTAATTTCAGTACCTTAATGCTTCTTTCATTGCCACAACATTGTCAAGATCAAAGAAGGAGTATATTTTGTCTAATGGAAATGGAATGTACTGGCCATGCTCAATCAGATGGGTTGAGAGCTCCAATTTGATGTTATCTAGGTTGCGGATGGAAAAGATTTATCACTGAGAATAACTTATCTATTGGTTATTATATAAAGTTGGAAGTTCAAAACGATGAAGACAATTTAATCATAGTTCATAAAATTTAGAATGTTTTTTATTTTGTAGTTGTTTGTGAACAATGATTCATTATTTTGTAGGAATGTATTAATGTAATGTTGCTACATTGTACCCATAGACATATAAAGATTATGGTAATATTTTGGTGCAAGTCAACGCACGTAAACAATTTATTTTGTTTGGAGTTGTAGTATGGTATGTATGGAAGTGTTTCTTTAAATCAATGAAGATATTCTAAACTTTAAATTTTCTTTAATGCAAATAATGAATGATAAAATGAGTTTACATTTTTTTTAATGGAATTTTACCAATGGTTGAGAATGATTGACCATCAAATTACATTTGAAAGAAGTAAAGCTTATTGGATCTATTATAATAATCAATGAATTAGCAATACGTAATAAGTATGTTTATTATTAGCATATATGAATATTTAGAATTGTATACTTGAATATAAATACATCATTATTATATTGATATAACCTTACAATGTGGCTCATGGTTATGTGTAACCAGACCCTTTATTCAAATAAATTTGTTATGGAAAGAGTGTATTTGTATTTCTAAATGTAATTTATGATTGTGTAAATGAAAAAAAAAAACTTATGAATTGGGTTTCTAGTGGTTTGTATTTTTAAAAGTAATTTATGATTGTGTAAATGAAAATAATTTATGAATTGGCTTTGTGGTGGTGTAAAGAAAAATAGTAGTACATAGTTGAGTCCATAAATGCATTCTTTATTATTGTCTTGGTTGGCACAATGGTTGGTCATGTTTTAAATGATAAGGGAGCTTTTTGTTTGACAAATTATATCATTGATGTCTGAGATAATGAAGTCATAAAACAAAATCAGAGAAATCAATATTTACGCTTTTTCATTGGTAAGATTTTTCTTTTCTACACTTTGTATGTCGATTTGTAATACTTTGAAATTGTTGGTAGTTAGGATTTCACAACATAGTATGCCTTTAATTTGTAAGGTTTGAATGTAGATTCCTATACCATGGTGAAAGTAGAAATAGTATATAATCAAGATAGTCCACAATATCTAAGTTAATAGAGTTCATATCTATTATACATTTTTAATCTTTGAATACAACATTTGTTGATGGAGGCATGGTTCGGGATCGTCATAGGGATTTTAGAGCAATTGATGGAATCATGCCCAAGACCTTCAATGAGATCCCGTATTAGCTTCAGATCGTAGAATAGGAACTCTTTTATAATTTTTTTGTAATGTTTTTGTTTGGTCTTTATCAGACCTTTAGTTGTGTTGGGTGTTTTGGTGTTTCGGCCCATAGTATATAAGCCCTTGTGAGACATATTTGTATTCAGATTTGAGTTTTATGAAATAGTGAGTTTTCTCTCAAGTCTCAAGGTTCTCCTCATAACCACCGATCCTTATCTTTGAATCTCCGATTCAAAGTGGCGGATCTTCCTCACTTATCTTGGAATCTTCTCCAAGCGTAATTTCCTCCCGTTCCACAAAAATCCTTAATCGACGTCCTCCATTTTCCCCCATTCGTTCTAGGGTTCATACCCATTTTTGTTCTAGACGAATTTCACCCCAAATCCAAGACGATCCTTCATCATCTAGTAATCAGAGCTCGATTCATAATCTTTTCGTGTTCCGTTTCGGATTTTCTCGATTTTCTTTCCAAAATCGTTTGTGGTACATTCTTTTGTCTAAGGTTCTTGTTTGCTCTTCGTGGTTTTCTCATCGTCCTTCTACTAGAAGGTAAAGAAAGGGGATTTCACGAGCTGTGTGCTTCACTCATCCCTGCTAAATTTAGTTTGCATCGGAGAGTCCACCCAAACACCCCATTTTCCATCTGAACTAATTAATTTGCAGGTTTCTATTCTAAGGTGGATAGTTTCGTTCGAGTACCTATGGTTAGAAACTACGAAGCAGTTGTTCATTCAGGGCCAATTAATTAGCTCAACAAGAACGTGTCTTTAAATCGCTGCAGTACTTTGCAATAGATTTATTCGGTGCAGTGCAGATCTTTGGTGGAGAAATTGAAATTGGAGGTGTTGGCCGAATCCGTGGCAATTAGAGATCAATTGGGTTAATTGAATTGGTGAAATTTGGTTGCAGCCCATGTGTTTGTGAAAATGATTCAGTGAAGAATTTGAATTGTCTAGAATTGGCAGCAGCCTCCTTTGCCTCTTGCAATTCACAACAACTGGTCTAGTCACTTTGGTGCAGGACATCGGCCTCTCCCTTAAGCGAAAAAAATTTGGTGCACTGGGTTTTTGAGAATTCTGGCAAATGACAGCAACAAATTTTAGTCCAAGCGGTGCCAACACTTTCTAGATTCCTTGGTGTAGTGAATAGAATTTGTTTCGAGCAATTGGAGAAAGTGCAGCTTGTGCTATTTTTTGTTTACAAGTTCATGTGGTGGCAATCTTGGAACCAATGTGGTTTATTCAATCGTAGACCACCCAAGACTTGTACGGGTTCATTCAGTTCTAATTTGGTGCAGCAACTTCATTCGTATACGGTGTAACTAATTTGATGGCTACAACAACGTTTCTTTGTGTGGTCCAATCAATGTAGGACACTAAATCAAGCAGATTTTCAAGTGGTGGAGGTAAGATTTTTGGTGCGTAACCAGGTGTAAAATTGTTTCTAGCAGCGTCTTCAATTCGTGAAGTAGCTTGGACTACATTTAGTTCACAATTTAGATTAGATCCAAGAAGTGTGCAGATCGGGAAGTGGAATTTGATTTGGTGGAGTGGCAATAGCCAAGTAGGTGTCCTCACCACAAGGTCTCTCTAGTATTCTCGATCGCAATTTTGTGGCAGCAATTAGATTGTTCCTTTGGTGTAGTAAAGCGGTGCAAAGTGAATGTGCAACCATCATTCCAGGTCTATTTTGGTCCAATTGTTGAAACAACAAACCCAACCATGAATGTGTAGCCAACAAGCAACGGGAAATCAGAGTTGGAAGAGGTTGAGGTTGGAACCATCACGGAATGTTCAATTGATGCAGAAAAATATTTGGAGTGGTGTTTGTAACTCTCACTACAACCAATTGGATTTATTCAATTGATGGCAGCCATATTTGATTTAAGCATTTTGGTAGCAGCTGGCCCATTTTTGGAGCAACCAAATATGTTTTTACGTGTTGCATTTCATGGTGATAATTGTGTGTTTGGTGAGAGTTAGAAGCTGCAACATTCTATTTCAGCCTCCAATGTCTGGTGTAACAGAAACACAATTTATTTAAACCAACTTGGACAACAATCACCATCCTTTATTAAATTGACAACGATCATTGTCATTCTCATTTGGTCCAGTTGGTGGAAGCCTTTTCAGTTTGTATTGGTAACATAATAGCGTAAAATTGGAGTTGGAAGCAGTTGGAACCATCATGCAAGGATCAGCCAAATCTCAAGCGGTGCAGCAAAGTGAAATTATCACAGCAATAGCATTTGGTGCAGGGTTACCGTTGGTGCAGGGTTGTAGTTGGCCTTGTCTTTAGTGGTATTTTAGTGCAGCAGGAAATTTGAGTGGAGCGTGGCAACAACCCAAACTTGCACAACCACAAAAATTCCACATTACAACAACAATGTTCAACATCCAGTCTCGGACCTTGCAATTTGACAACAACACAACTTTTTTTTACAAGCGGTGTGCATTGTTATTTGGGAATTGAAGCGGTGGCAATCGAACCAAGCAAATGGCATCAATTCTAGTCTTTTTGCCATGCGATGCAGCAGCTATATAGGGGTTGATTAATTTTTGGTCCAAATATAACGCATAAAGTGCTTGTGTGAGAAAAATAGAGTTGGAGCAGTGCAAGAAAAAAAAATTGGCACGTTTTGGGAGCCGCTAAATGTTCCTATTGGTGGTGAGGTGATTCAATCTAGGGATTAAGTCTTGGTCCTTTCCCATTTAGTGCAACACGATGTTCATCACTTTGGCGTTCATTATGCACTTTGCTATCACTGCTCCATCGATGGGATTCTGAAGTTGTTGTTGTTATGATGGATATACACGGTGCCTATTGTGCTTATTTCTGGGTCAATATTCTTGTGAGTATAAGTCTCTTTTCTTGAACTTCTATCTTTGCTTGAGTCCATTATGATGAAGGATTATCTTGTTTTCTTTTAGAGTTATGAATATGGTGAAGTTGTTTAAGAAAACTTTTTTGAAAATTCCCACTGGACATTAAGATAGCAAGCTATCTAGATGTGAAGGTTCATTTCTCAAGCTCATGAAAGGAAAAAGAGAGTTGGATTCAAGCTTAAACACACACGGCAATAACAACACTTAAATAGAAAAGTAAAGAAGAAACAATAAAAACGAAAAGCATAGAAGATGAACAATGGAAGAAGCACGCCACTCATAGGGGGGATCTAAGCCAACCAAGCCCTAGAGATGAGTGATGGTGCGCCACTTGCAAGCAAGATAAGGCAAAGGTGAGTTCACTTCTAAGAAGGAGAGCTCACGACAAAGAGATGGTTGAAACACAAAGTTTTTATAAACAAATGATCAACCCTTTTACAAGACAATGAGCACCTTTTAAGTAGAAGTTTATAGGGGTCCTTTAGCAAATACAAAAACATGAAAATGGACTAGCTAACAAACCCTAAAAACCTAAGCCATGTAATTCTCGGCCAAGTGAAGCAATATGGTTGGTGGATGCATTCCCATGAGGATTCTAGGCCCAAAAAGGAAGGAGACCAAGTAGCCTTCTAAGGAATAAACCGAAAAGGCAAAAGGAGACAAGGTACATGTCTACTTTTGCTTTTACTTTATGCTTTTCGCTTTCCTTTCTCTTCCACTTCATCCATGTGCTCCAATCATCATGTGCCACCTAGCCATGCTCTACTTTCTCCTAATTACCTACAAAACAAGACAAACAAGGATTAACATGTTGGTTTAAGTTAATCTAATCTTGGTCAAAGGTCAACTTTGGGTCAAAGTCAACAAGTTAACCAAAATAAGTTAACTAGAAACCAACTTAGGGAATTCAAACTAAAGTAATGTAAAAGAAAGATAAAGTTGATGGAATAGAAGACTCCCTCTAGACATGCTTTTAGTGATCCTTCTTGAGGGAGCTTCTAAGGAGGTGGTCACGCCTTCATCACATTATCTATCACTTTTCCTTTTTGAGTTTGATTTTCCTTGGATTCTTGTGTTGTGGGACAATGTACCTTGGGCTAAGTTGTTGGAAGTATTGCGCTTGGGAGTTTAAATTATTCATCACAATTTAGCTTGAGTATTTTGTTTCACATTTCCAATAGTAATTCTAAATAGACTGTTTAGATTACTCTTGTCTTATAAAATGCTTTTCTCATTGTCATAGTCCTAGTTTTGTCACATATTTAGTCCCTTTGGTTTAGCCATTTCTTGATTTTGGTGTTTTTTAGTTTGTCTTCAAATTTCCTTGGTTTTGTCTTAGAGTTTTCTTTCCTTGGCCTCCTGAGTTGAGCTTAGATCCGTTACATCTTTCACTTTGAGTTGAATTCTTGATGGGTTGATTGGAGGTTCTTTAAAGAATTGAACAGGAACTTGAAAACGAGTGAATACACTTTGAGAGTGAAACACGAGTGGAATTGAGTGTAAACATGTAAGGAGTGGTGAGGCCCATTTGATAACTTTATCTACATTTCTTTTGCTAACCACTTACTGTGTTTTGTGTTAGTTCTTGTTTCCTCTCTTTCATTGTAGTAATTAGGAATTTTGAGCACTCCAGAATTTTCCATACACGTTGGACCTTGATAGAAGATATCAACTTCATTGTGTGTAAAATTATCAGGTTGAATAGCAAACTTGGGAATCTTAGAAGACAAAACAAGTGCTATTAGGTGCACCAAGTGTGAAAGTTATGGACAAAAAAATTATCAATGTTCTAATTGGAACGCTAAGTACATGACTCTTCAGGAACTCCAAGATTACATTATATACTTGAAAGAGGTGAAGAGGGGTGTTAGAAAAAAGCTCGAAGTCAAACAAGGACAACAAGGACAAAGGGAGAGAGAAAATGCGGAAAGAACACTAAAGGAAATGTGGGAAAAGGCAAGACAAGAAAGAAAGTTAAAAGAGAGAAAAGAGCTAGAGATGAGAGAAATAGAACAAAAAAAGGAAGAGCTCAAAGAAAGAGTTAGAGCAAGAGAGGCGAGAGTACAAATGAGACTCCAACAATTTGAGATGTTGGAGAAAGAAAGACAAGTGGAAAATTTGGAAAGGGAACAAGGGAAGAAAGCGCTAATAGAAATAAAAGAGTATGAGCTAAGAGAGAAAAAGAAGAAAGAGAGACGAGAAAAGGAAAAAGAAGCAAAAGAAGAACAAAGAGAGAAACACGAGAAGGAGTCTCTCCTCATACCCCTGACATGCATGGTTGAGATGAAATCCTTAAAGGGGGATGATAATGCATTAAATTGTTGACCCCATTCACATCATGATTTTGCATTTTCATTGGTAACACTTACTAACCCCTCCCCTTTTGTCTTAATGCCTAAGGAAGACTTATACATTAAGGAGCAATGGCATAAGTAGTGGGGTGAAGAAAATATGATAGAAAAGGCAGCAACAACATGTGCAAAACATGAACCCGACTTTAATCATCTACTTATGTGTTTGTCCTATCATGCAAATCCTAAGGTATTTCAGGGACACTCTTTTTCTATTCTAATTACTAGGGGTTGTTTTCCTTTTTGTTTCACTGTGGATAATATAGTTGTGTTTAAACTCTTTCATGTGTTCTGCAGGTTTATCTTTGATCCTGGAGGACAATCTCCAAGCACCTTGATAATGAGAGATTGGCCTCTTCTATGATTCCAATTTCATTTTTTATAGCATTTTATTTCTGTCTTTGGACTATTCTGGTTGTGTGTGCTTTTAGCACTTATGTTTGTGTGTTTGGTTGTAGGTAATTTAAAATTTGAGGTCGAATTTTCTCCAACCCGGAGACAATGATGGAGGCGTGGTTCGGGATCGTCACGGGGATTTTAGAGCAATTGATGGAATCATGCCCAAGACCTTCAAATAGATCTCAGATTAGCTTCACATCGTAGAATAAGAACTCTTTTATAATTTTTTTGTAATGTTTTTGTTTGGGCTTTATCAGACCTTTAGTTGTGTTGGGCATTTTGGTGTTTCGGCCCATAGTATATAAGCCCATGTGAGACACATTTGTATTCAGATTTGAGTTTTATGAAACAGTGAGTTTTCTCTTAAATCTCGAGGTTCTCCTCAGAACCACCGATCTTTATCTTTGAATCTCCAATTCAAAGTGGCAGATCTTACTCACTTATCTTGGAATCTCCTCCAAGTGGTGTGATTTCCTCCTATTCTGCAAAAATCCCCAATCGACGTCCTCCAGTTTCCCCCATTTGTTCTAGGGTTCATACCCATTTTCGTTCTAGACGAATTTCACTCCAAATCCAAGACAATCCTTTATAATTTGTTGTAGAAGATTGTGGTTGCAAGTATAATCCAACTTAATACAATGATAGCCCTTGAGATTTATTTATAGTCATGACATAAGATAACATAATTGGAAGTTGTCTTCGGATTAGCTTGAATGGCCATGGAGATTAAGATGGAGACATGGACATATGTGGAATATAAACCTCATTTCCTTTTTTTCAGTTATAATCCTTGTTGCTATTACATGTTTTTCCAATCTTGTGATAATTATTTGCTTATGTTTCACAGTCCCTCAACTTGATCTAAGTTTCTTATAAGCATTATAGGTGCTTTGATTTTGAGTGTTATTTTATAACTTGGTAATCCTGACGTAGTCAATGAATTTAGGAATTCTAGAGTAATGGCATCATAGTCATCATTAACTGAATTATCAGATTTATCAATTGAATCCGCACTTAGGTATTCCTTCTCTCTTCCTGGAAAGCATTATTAATATTAGCTAGTGGACATATAATACGTATTGAATATATAAGATAAGTGGCTAATAAAAAACATATTTACTAGGAATTAAAGATAATATGTATTGGTTGATTTCTTCAATTGTCTCGATTCTACTAGCCAATATTGCTTTACTCTACAAGAAATTACCATTGTTATAGTTTTCTAGTAGATGAGGATATGTGCCTAATATTATCACTTTGATTGGATCATTAAAGTAAAAAACCCAAAATTCTGGTGATATTTCAAAATCAAGTACACCATTATTTGGTTCACATAACATACCATCACCAAGTTTCACAATCCAAATTAGAAAACTGTTGAATTTCTGGTGTTGTACTTGTTTGTAAACCTGGTTATAATAGTCTTATGTTATTGGTCAATGTCAATACTTGGCAATTCTACCATAGGTATGATGCATTAATTGTTGCATGTACAATGTTTGATCGACTACCTCTAGGAATTATAGGCAGTATCTGCCTAACAAGTCATGATCTCAAAACCTTCATCCAAAGTTATGTAGAATCCTCCATCGCAGTCTAACTTTACACCGAAACTGCCTGGCGCAACACCTGCGTTCCTAGGCGATAACGCACTCATACATACATCCAAAATTCATTAACATAAATTCACACTTATAAAATGACCTAATCTTACATAGAATCCTCCATCGCAGTCCAATTTGTTTAATCATTAATGACAAAGATTTAAGAATAACTCATACGCATGGAATCTCATAAAATTCAGTAAATAATGTTTCATACATAGCATTCTCACATCCCCAATTTAGTCAAATTCTGGAAACACCCATATACCTACACCCAAATAACATGCTTCACAGAAATTGGAATCCAAACCCATACATGTGATCTTAAAATAATAGGATATATGAAACATGATTTGAAACCCAAAGAGCTATCCACATCCATGCAACTAAATGTGTGATATAAGATACCAAATAAAAGAATGAGAATAAGGAACCAAAACTTACGTGTGTTCTACACTCAAGTTTGAAGAAAGTAACACAGTACATGTGGCTATGGTCTTCTATGAATTCAAGAAACATGTGATATGAAAGAAACAAAAGGAACCCAGCGTTGCCACACTTAGAACAACAGAAACTTCCCAAACGAAATAACATGATAAAATAATTGCATCATCAGATCATTCCCTGATACAGCAAACAAAATCCATTTAGCATACTACATGTTTGCACCATAAAAAATAGTAATCACAACTGCAAAAGTCAAGGTTCAAAACTTTAAAAGAATATCATAATTTAGAAGTGAAAACTAAACCCGATTGGTTGGTTGTCACTTTGGTCTCATCACGTGCATACCAAAAGCAATGAAGGTATTTTGTAAATGGCATTTACTAATCATGCAAAAGAAATGAGAAATAAATAAAACATAAAATCATTTATTTATAACTTTACATTTATATAGCTATTAAAAATTGATGTATACATCAAATTCATATGCATATTTTTCTTTACATTTACTAATGCTAGAACCCACGACGAAATTGGCATAAATTTCATTTCTTAAATAAATGTATAAATAATATCAATGTCACAATTTTAACCCTTTTAAAATCATTTTTTTTCTTTTTCTTTTTTTTATATGCTTTGAAAGCAATGCCTTTCCTGAAACAAAATAATAAAAGACACAATATCAACCAACAGATAAAATCCTTCCCCTAACAAGAATATTCTATTATAAGGAAAACAAAGTGCTTTCATGTGAGAACAAAAAACTCCTTATATGGGAGTTATAATTAAATGAGTAATTCTAAATTATAAATTGTGTTTCTCAAAGAAAAAAAAACAATTGGCCTGACAAGCTGAAAGAAATGGATTAAAAAACACCATAATGAGAAAACAGTACCACGCCTCCATTCAATGATGGTTACATTTATCAGAAACGAAACCACACAACACTCTTCATCTTTTCATAACAAATGCACTATCATGAATAACCCTAAATTAACCTAGAAACATGGTATGGAAAATCCACGCACTTATACACACAATGACAACACTCGCTACATTTGGAAAACCTTACGCATCAGAGGAGAAAATAAGCAAATCTGACAACGCCACTGCGCCTGGGAATGGAAAGTCAAAAATAATGTATGCATACACCATAAGATGCACTCTCTCATAGAATCATAGGGAAAGGAAACCACTACAGAAACAATACACACCATCATTCCGTACACATGCAAATGCTTCAAAACTTTATTCGTCGATTAACAAAAGATAAAGAGAACGGGGACAAGATCAAAGCTTCTTTAAGACAAATAAGCAGCCATACATACAAAAAAAAAACACGCAAAAGGTTAGCTTCCCCTAACCTGGAAATCACGTTAAAATATGATCCACTAACGTTCCTCTTTGCTCCAACGTTAATCACCCCCCTTAGACCTTCTCCCAGCCCTCTAACACCCTCACAACTCAACTTTTTAGGACAATTTTATTTGATGCCTTATTAGATGGAAATGTATGTCCAGATTTCTTGTGTTTATGCTTTTACTAAGAAGAACAGTTGTGGCCATCTAATTGTTATAGATATGGAAGTAAGGTTCTTTATATATTACTTGTCATGAAAATAGGGTTGTAAAAGTATGTGGTGATATTGAATAGAACTCCCCAAGTAATGCTATAGTTGTCCCCAAAAACCATGAAATATTGCTTGAATATTTTGTCTCATTTCAGCAACCACATATCGTGGTAGTGTATTTTAGGTGATTTTCAGCAAAATATTGCATAAAATGAACAAAATATCAACCATGAAATACTGCATAAATTGATCATGACTACCTATTAAATTAAGCCATACTCCCTACTTATGTAATTAGTCATTGAGGTAGCAATTTGAAGAATGACAAGCAACAATAAAATTCAATGTTCTATGTTTTGGTCATTAAAATAATTTTGTATCAAATAAGGGTCACCGTAAGGATCTTTTTCTGACACCTTAGTTGTAACTTCAATGAAAAACTGTAGAAAAGTCCAAAATGTTGATCATCAGTCCCCACTTTTTTAGTCAATAATCCCAACTTATGTTATCAGTTATTGATGGTTCCTTTAACAAAAAAACCCAAGTAATGAATATTCCCCAAAAATGAGTACTTAGGTAATGGAAATCATTTTGCAGTACAATTAAGTCATCATGGTTTGTGGACAATAATCTTTGAACCCCATTTTTGAAGTGGAAATTTTTAGACCAAAATCCAAGTAATGAAGATAACCGAATATTCAGTATTTAGGGAGTGGAATTGAACTTACATTAAATTAAGGTGATCATGTTGTTTGGACAACAAAGTATGTACTCCATATTTAAATTTGAAATTTCTAGACCAAAATCTTCAATACCACTCCCCACTTTGTGATTCAGTTATTTACTGTTATTTTTATATAAAATCCAAGTAATGAAGATAACCGAATATTCAATATTTGGGGAATGAAATTGAACTTGTATTACATTAAGGTCATCATGTTGTTTGGATAATAAAGCATGTACCCCATATTTAAATTGGAAATTCCTAGACAAAAATCCTCAATATCATTCCCTACATATTTAATCAATACTCCCCACTTATGGATTTAGTTATTTACTGTTAACTTTTATATAAAATCCCAGTAATGAAGATAATCGAATATTTAGTATTTAGGGAGTGAAATTGAACTTGCATTACATTAAGGTCATCATGTTGTTTTGAGAAATAAGTATGTACTCCATATTTAAATTGGAAATTACTAGAACAAAATCCTCAATACCCGTCCCCACATATTTAGTCAGTACTCCCCACTTTGTGATTTGGTTATTTACTGTTAATCTTTATATAAAATCCAAGTAATGAAGATAACTGAATATTCAGTATTTAGGGAATGGAATTGAACTTTTATTACATTAAGGTCATCATGTTGTTTGGACAATAAAGTATGTACTCCAAATTTAAATTGGAAATTACTAGACAAAAATCCTCAATATCACTCCCTACATATTTAATCAGTACTCCCTACTTATGGATTTAGTAATTTACTGTTAATTTTTATATAAAATTCAAGTAACGAAGATAACTGAATATTTAGTATTTAGGGAATGGAATTGAACTTTTATTACATTAAGGACATCATGTTGTTTGGACAATAAAGTATGTACTCCATATTTTAATTGGAAATTACTTGACCAAAATCCTCAATATCACTCCTTGCATATTTAATCAGTACTCCCCACTTATGGATTTAGTTATTTACTGTTAATTTTTATATAAAATTCAAGTGATGAAGATAACCGAATATTTAGTATTTAGGGAGTGAAATTGAACTTGAATTACATTAAGGTCATCATGTTATTTGGACAATAAAGTATGTACTCCATATTTAAATTGGAAATTACTAGACCCAAATCTTGAATACCCCTCCACACATATTTAGTTAGTACTCCCCACTTATGGATTCAGTTATTTACTGTTATTTTGTATAAAAAATCCAAGTAATAAAGATAATCGAATATTGAGTATTTAGGGAGTGCAATTGAACTTGCATTACATTAAGGTCATCATTTTGTTTTGAGAAATAAGTATGTACTCCATATTTAAATTGGAAATTACTAGAACAAAATCCTCAATACCACTCCCCACATATTTAGTTAGTACTCCCCACTTTGTGATTTGGTTATTTACTGTTATTTTTTATATAAAATCCAAGTAATGAATATAACTAAATATTCATTATTTAGGGTATGGAATTGAACTTTTATTACATTAAGGTCATCATGTTGATTGGACAATAAAGTATGTACTCCAAATTTAAATTGGAAATTACTAGACCAAAATCCTCAATATCACTCGTTACATATTTAATCAATACTCCCCACTTATGGATTTAGTTATTTACTGTTAATTTTTGTATAAAATCCAAGTAATGAAGATAAATGAATATTTAGTATTTAGGAAATGGAATTGAACTTTTATTACATTAAGGTCATCATGTTGTTTGGACAATAAAGTATGTACTCCATATTTAAATTGGAAATTACTTGACCAAAATTCTCAATATCACTCCCTGGATATTTAATCAGTACTCCCCACTTATGGATTTAGTTATTTACTGTTAATTTTTATATAAAATTCAAGTGATGAAGATAACCGAATATTCAGTATTTAGGGAGTGAAATTGAACTTGCATTACATTAAGGTCGTCATGTTGTTTGTAGAATAAAGTATGCACTCCATATTTAAATTGGAAATTACTGGACCGAAATCTTCAATATCACTCCCCACATATTTAGTCAGTACTCCCCACTTATGGATTCAGTTATTTCTTGTTATTTTTTATAAAAAAATCCAAGTAATGAAGATAATCGAATAATCAGTATTCAAGGAGTGCAATTGAACTTGTATTACATTAAGGTCATCATATTGTTTTGAGAAATAAGTATGTACTCCATATTTAAATTGGAAATTACTTGACCAAAATCCCCAATACCACTCCCCACATATTTAGTCAGTACTTTCCACTTATGGATTCAGTTATTTACTGTTAATTTTTATATAAAATCCAAGTAATGAAAATAATCGAATATTCAGTATTTAGGGAGTGAAATTGAACTTGCATTACTAGAAGGTCATCATGTTATTTAGACAATAAAGTATGTACTCCATATTTAAATTGGAAATTACTATATCAAAATCTTCAATACCACTCCCCACATATTTTTTCAATACTTCCCACTTTTGTATTACATTACAGTCATCATGTTGTGAGTCAATTTTTAAAGTGGAAATTATTAGATCAAAATATTCATCATCAATCCCCCCTTTTTTAGTAAGTAGTCTCAACTTATGTTATCAGTTATGGGTGATTACTTATACAAAAAACCCAAGTAATGCACATAACCAAAAATCAAGTAGTAAGGTCATGGAAATCAATTTGTAGTACATTAAGGTCATAGTGTTTTGTGGACAATAATCTTTGAAACCCTTTTTTGAAGGGGAAATTTTGAGACCAAAATCTTCAACACCACTCACCCCCTTTTTATTGAGCACTCGCCGCTTAAGTTATTAGTTATTCATGGTTATTTTTATAAAAAATCCAAGTAACGAAGCTAACCAAATATTGTGTATTTAGGTACTGGAAATGAATTTGAATTACATTAGGGTACATGAAAATTGCGGGTGAAGTCTAGGTTTTTAATATTTAATGACATATTTGAATATGAAATGACATACAATACGACCATACATTAAGTTGTTCATTTGGTTAACCAAATAAAGGTTACGAAAGAAGAAAAATAAGCAAAAGACAATAACGACGACACATTAGGACAATTATAGAAGTTCCAATAATATTAAACACATCCAAAAATAAAAAGCGTAATTCACATGTTTGTGTCCATAGTTTGGCCACCCTCATTGTTGGAGGAGGTCTCGCCAAGATCAGTATCAACATGCTGAGTGGACAGGTCTACAAGTTTTTTAAATAACTCATTTACTTTAGAATCAAGCGATGGATTGGGCTGAATGACAGGCTTCAATGTGGCTTGGACTAGGTCATTTGTTGGTTCACATATGTCAGATTTGAAGATCTAATTTTCAATGAAATGTATTTCCATATCAATGAACGACGTACTAAAGAATCCTTACGATGTAGGCCAAATGATATAAAAATTTAGTCAATACCTTGACAATGTTGCGAACAATTATGTTGAGGTAGTAAAGTCTAGCTTTGGGATTGAAATCTGCAACTTGGTATAAAGAAGGAAACATTAAGATATGAAGGAAATACTGTATATTGTTATATTGGTAATTTTTTTATTGAAATATCTGATAAGGGAAATTATATTTACGGTGTTTAAAAGCAAAAGTTGCTCCCACTTTAAGATTTGTTCCATATTTTGAATGAAGTAGGACTTTTCGATGCACAATAGCCCATACGGTGGCACTTGGATCCTGTTGTTAGTAATGCACAAATTAATTTAATGATGTGCTTTAAATACAAAATATGTTTTTGTTAGAGTAACACCTTTACAGATATTTGCATATCGCCTAGGCCATTTGGGTTGCACTGTTTCACAATACATGCCACAAAAGAAAGGATAGTTGTGCTCTTACAACTTCCTAATTGGGTAGCATTGTTAATGTTTCTTTCCTTAACAAGATCTGCCATTAACAGTTTGAATGACTATTTCGTGCCTTATTCAAAATAACAACAAATTAATTATTTCTCAACAAAACCAACCCTGGAATTTAATGAACTTCTCAGCCCATAACTAGGGATTTGATTTGAAATCTCGTTCATAAGTCGCATCAACAATATCTCGTGCAAATTCTTGAGTGTTTTGTGTGTCTTCTCTATCACAGTTAATCATGGTAACTCTAACATTCCCTACAAGCCCTGGAATAAGTTCTATTAAGGAGTTGCATTTTTTAAAGGAGTTTAAATCCTGTTGTTCGACATCAAGACCATCCCACGGTTCCATGGCCACAGAATCTACAAAAATATCAACATCATTTATTTGACACCTATTGGACGTGAATAAAAAATGTTTGGGGAAATTGAATGTTGAAGAAATTTAATGCACAAGTGAAAAAGTTGTTGATTACCTACTATGATATCGCACAACCCAACGAACTAAAGTATGGTATTAGTCTGAAAGCAATTAGGCCACAGGATTCAATATATATAAAAAATATGTTTTGGTGATATGTCCATAATACCCTTACTTTTTTTGTTGAGTAAGTTTAATGTTCTTTAGTGTTTTATTTCCTGTTCCATCACATAGTTCTCTCTAACCCGCCAACCTACCACTACTTAATGCACATTTATTACATCATCTTCCACATTAAAGCGACACAGTTCATTGTTGTGTGTAAATGTTCTATCCAATTGAACCATCTTCCCCATAAAAGACGTTTGGTGTCAACGTTTATGGTAAGTAAGTGGGTATTATTATTTTTAATTTTTAATTTTTCCTTATAAACATTTTTCATGTCTGCATTAATGAAGCAGGATGTGTCCATTGTGTTAGTATCTTTAAATATTGGGGTTTGATTTAATGTGTCTGTTATTTAGGGAATAATGGGTTCATGAACTTTTTTAGCACAAAAAAAAAATTAGTCAACAAGTTCGATGTTTTAATCAAATAATAAATTGTTTAATAAATTATATTTTCAGGGACCTTAGTCATCATATAAACATTGTCATGGAACCCTTTGCCTCACTTGATGATATTTGTTGGCCGAAGAATTTGTTAATGAAGCAGCACATGACCTGAATGAAGAAATCAATAGTGATACTGCACAAAATGACAACGAAGACGACATTGTTCCAAAAGTGCATATGTGTTTTCATACGTTGGATGCAGTCAAAATTTTTTATAGAAATTTTGCTATAAAAAGTTAATTTGGTATAGCATAAGAAATTGATTACGAGGAGCAGACAATGAAATAAACTACATAAAGCTTGTTTGTTCTCGTGAAGGAAATTGTGTGTCCTCCATTTCTCCAGAATTGAAGACCGTACCAAGCAAAAAAAAACAATGCAAAACTACTATTACTATTGGGAAAAAGGAAGGAAAATGGTATACAAGAAGCATTGTTACTTAATATAGTCATGACATTAGTCCAAAGAAGTCAAGGCTAATACGGGGCAACCGCAAAGTTAATATGCATGCAAGGCAAACAATTGACATTAATGACGAAGTCAGTGTTCGGATCAACAAAAGTTTTCAATCACTTGTTTATGAAGCTGGTGCGTATGAAAATTTTAACTTTATTGAGCGGTATGTTCGCAACTACATTGGTCAACAAACAAGGTCATTGTGCAAGGATGGGGATGGTCAAGCGTTGCTATGACACTTTTCAAAAATTTAGAAATTGAACGACAACTTCTTTTTCGATATAGACATGGACGAAAACAACCGAATATCCAATGTTTTTTGGGCCGATGCAAGGAGTCGAGCGACATGTTAAGATTTTGGTTATGTTGTATCATTTGAAACCACATACTTAACTAACAAATACAACATGCCATTTGCTCCTTTTGTGGGTGTCAATCACCATGGGCAGTCCATTTTGTTAGGTTGCGGTTTTGTATCAGCTGAAGACACAACTACGTTTGTTTGGCTTTTTAAGTGTTGGCTTCGATGCATGTCTAACAAGGCACCTAAAGGTATTGTCACTGACCAGTGTAAGGAAATGATGAACGCCATTCAAATAGTTTTTCCTAACACAAAACATAGGTGGTGCTTGTGGCATATCATGAAAAAAATGCTTGAGAAATTGCAAGGATACACACATTACAAACCTATAAAGAGTGAATTGAAGACACTAGTGTACAACTCAATCTTTGTTAATGAGTTTGAGTTAGGGTGGATGGACTTTTTTAAAAAGTATGATTTGAATGCAAATGAATGGTTGTCTACATTGTTTGAAGAGAGACATCGTTGGGTACCCTGCTATTTGAAATGTCATTTCTAGGCTGGAATATCAATGACACAAAGGAGCGAAGGCATGAATGCTTTTTTTTAATGGATTCATTAATTCTAGCACTATGACGAGTGCGTATTTTTGCCCTCATTCAGTGTTTAATTCTGGGTATTTAGTTGAATTTGTGTGCTTAAAGAGTGATTTAATTGACATTTTGAGAAGTAGGTTGTTTGAGCTTGTGCGATAAAAATGTGTTAAAAAGTGATTTTTAGTTGCATAAATTATTTCTTGGATATTTTAACGTTTGTTGATGTAGCTGAAGTTAAGAATAAGCTCATTCAAGGTGGGAAAATAGATTGATTGAAGTTACAAACCACCTTTAAATAAGGCTGAAATTAGCAAGTTCCGGAAAAATCATTTTTGCACCCCCAATTTTTACTTATACACTCTCCTCTTTTTAAATGGGTGTCACCAAAAACCTATTCTGCACCCCCTAATATGTCTATTTACACTCCTTCTACCACTTAAACCCAACTCACTCAGATCATGCCATGTGGCAATCCCTAACTTTCAAATCTGTCCAACCACATATTGACATGTGTCATCATCCAACAACTCAAAATTCGGCCAATCAAATGGTGCCACATCATCATCCTCCATCTCTCGCATGAAACCCTAACCCTAATTTTCTCCTCTCCTTTCATCACCTTGGCAACCGCCACCCTTACCGGCAGCAAGTTTTCCGACCACTGTGAGCCACCAGCACCTCCATCAGTTCGCACATGCACCACCATGGAAGCACAGTTCCGCTATCTTCTCCATTGCAGCAGTTGTAGCCTTGCATATTCGAACCAGCAGTACCACCACTGCAGGCCTCCACCACTTGGCAGAAAACACAGAACTTGCACAATTGTGAGTCGCCATCACCACATGCAACGAAACCAGCGCATCTCCACACATTCAGCAGCGAAACAACCCAGAACCTGCACCATCGTCAACCTTTGTTCACATCGTGAGCACGATGCAAACGCAGTAGCGCCACCATCACCAATAGAAACGCAATAGCGCCACCATCATCTTCTCCGCGAGCGAGAACGAACCAGATGCAGAAGGCACGCGCACCAGATGGAAGAAGAAGAAGACCGCACTAGTGACGTACATCGTTCGTCGTCCACACCATAGTTTCGTCAGCACCCTTCACTGGAAGCAACCGTGCGCCGGCAGCCGCCATTGCAACAGCTCAAGCTTCCATTGCATCTGTGAAACCCTAATTTTTTAGAGGGAGAGGAGCTGCCACGTGTCATCCTGTCAATGGATAGTCAAATAGTCAACTAGTCAAAAGTTGGTCAAATCTGGTCAAAAAGTCAAAGACTGGTCAAAGGAGAGGGGTTTATTTATAAGTATTTCCTAAAAAAAATTCAAAACAAAATTGGCAAGAAATATGAGATTTTTAGTAGTGCAAGGGCAAGCTCGGCAGGTCGGAATTAGGGAACCCTTAGGGGGACCTAATTTCTTTCTCTCTCTTTTCTTCTCTCTTTATTTTGCATTCTTGGAGTTCTAAACTTCTTGGGTTGATTCCATTGTAATTTCTTAATTGGATTATGAGGTTAGATCAATTAATTTCTTTGTTCTTTTTATTATTGTTGAGGTTTTCATTCATCTATGTCTTTTATCTTTAAATCACGTAAGAAGTAATGATTTTAAATCTATATGCATGTTGATCATATGAGTTCAAGGGTTTTTAAATTTAATTGAGACTTTACTTTGATTTTATTTAGAAACTTTCATGTGATTGAATGAGTTTTTAACAATAATTGAGACTTTACATTGATTAAAGGTATTTACTCTAACTAAAATTAATTGAGACTTTACTTTGATTAATTAAGCTTTTTATTTGGTGAGAAGATAAAAGAATAACAATAATCTTTAGATAACCGATGATGAATCTATTTTGAAAAAGCAATGGAATCAATCTATTTTCTTTACTATTGTTTCTATCCTATTTTATCTTTTTATCTTAATCCTCCCATATTTTTATTATTTTATTTGACTAACCATTTTGTATAGATTTTATAAGAACTAACTTGTTAAAAATCAATTCCGTGTTCGTTAGGAAACGACTTTGGGTTACTTTACCATTTCTATTTTGTTGACTACTTTCCTAACAATACTAAAGTTGTTATAGATAAGTAGTATTAATTTGATCGATTGACGACTGCGTTATCACACTACCTTGCAACAATTTGTGGTACAATATTGTTAGTTTCGAAATGGTTGAAATGCCAAGAAGGGGGGGTTGAATTGGCTAGTTAAAAATTTAGCCTATCTTTGAAAGCTAAAAACCACCTTTAATTGAATCAATTAGATCACCAAGTTAGGATGCAAACACTACTAAACTATACACTTTCAATCCATAAAAAATAAAGTTAATCGATTGATTTTACTAAACAGATTATGTTCTGGTATAGTCAACTGATTGAAATGGAAAAACAGTAGACTAAAATACTGGGAAAAGTGCAGAAATGCATATTCGAGTTTTAAACCAGGAACAGTGCACAAGAATGATCAAAACAAGTTCTAAATGATTATGCAAACATGCTCAATGCAACAAATGTCATGAAAACATGCAAGAACATGAAAAATATTATTAAAGCACAAGTTCTTTAAACTTTAAAATGAATATGCAAGAGAGAAAGGTTAGAAAAGAGAAGAGACCATGAGATTTTTATACTGGTTCACTCAAACCTGAGCTACATCTAGTTTGTCAAGGCAACCCGAGCTTGAAAGATTTACAAAGTATCCACCCTTACACTTTCAAAATATGCAAAACCACACAAAAGACTCTTAAATCACACAAGAATCACATCAACACAGCAAAAACCCTCTTGTAGACCTGGAAAACCACCAGGCACACACACAAAGCTTGAGAAAGATCAAATCTCAGTGGTAGCACAGCCCAGCCTACCGCAAACCACTTTCTCCAAGCTTCAAACCAAGCCAAAAGCTCCAATAATTTATCCAAGATCAATCTTCAACTGCTGCAAACTATATGATCACGAAGGAGAGAGTTTCCACAAGTTTCCAAAACAGATTTGCGCTGAAAAATGATCAGAATAACTCTTTTTCGAAAATCACACTGTTATGAAATTCAACAGGTTGATTTCCAAATCAATTAGTTGATTTCACTTGACTTAAGTGAAATCAGTCGATTAAAAAACAAATCAACTGATTGAATTTGTTGCAGTTTAAGACTACTACAGCCAACCTTTTAACTTGTTGAAAAACCATTCAACAGATTACAAGAGACATTTTAACATGTTGAAAAATCATTCAACAGATTAAAAGACACACCAAAGACCAAATACATATAATTAATGCTACAAGGTATACAACATGAATTACAAGCTTCAAATACACTTTCTTAATGATGTAACAATGAGGAGAGCACACGTTCCAGCCTTGATCAACATGGATATCATCAAATCTCCTTTCCTTTATCAATGTAGGCTTCATTCCAATTGTAATGGCTTCAAGATAGTTCAAAAGGACTTCATTAATTCTTCATCAAATCTTCAAGAAGCATACCACTTTGGCTTCACATGTCAACATTCTCCCCCTGATTTGATGAAGTCAACCTCTATCTTCTTCTATCTATCTTTTTCCATCTTCCATTGCAAATTGCTTCCATTGGTTGGATACCATTAAGTTGATGAAGTGACACCTATGCTTGAAACTTATGAACCTGAAAAACATTTACAGTAGCAATACACACAAGCTAGCAAGCACATAAATATGCACATGCTCCCTCTATCAATAATATGGGTTGAAATTCAGATTTGATTTTAATTCCAATTTTAATGCTTCTATTTTAGTCCAATTTGATCAATTTGCTATTTATCAATTTCTCTCCCCCTTTGGATTCATCAAAAAGAACAAATGCATAAAGAGAACAAACATTGCATATCAATTCATTAATACTGGAACATAATATAGCCAACAGAAACTGAAATAGAGAATAAAAGCATAAAGCTGATACAATCAGCCAACTGAAAATAAAAACAACCAACTAATACTGATAGAACACAAACTGAAAAAGCACGAATACATGGATGCAATGCATGATCCTAAACAGCCAACACACTTAGTCATCCTAAGGATCATTTTTTGTTTGGAATGAGTTCAGCATGTCATGGATATCATGGATTTAGCCATCCAATGCATTGAATCTCTCATTGCAATAGTTGTGATGTGCATGTTGGATACATTGAGCTCACGCAGCTGGTTCAACACCATCCTCTCAAAATGTGAGTATACAGGGCCTTTATCCCCTGGAGGTTTGTAGGGAATTAAGTCCATAAGTCCAACAGTTGGTTTTTCCTCTTGATTTACACCACTTGGGCTAGTTTCATGGTCATGTGCACCACCAACTACAGCACCAACAGTTGTCCATGCATTTCTCACCTTGAGAAAACCCATTTTGTGCAGATTTTGGTTGGAGGTATGGTTCAACAGTCCAGTTGACTCTTCTAGCTCATTCTCTACATCAATTCCAAAGTATTCAATGAATTTTGACACCAAAACCACATATGGCAGCCTAAAATTCATTAGCCTCTTAGCTTTGAACATGTGATATGAAACACATAGATCCAATCCACTTGAATGTTGTGTTGGATGTTGTACATGAGAATCAAATTTCTCTCATTCAATGTTGAATGGTTGCTACCTTGTGGAACAAGGATTTTTGTGACTATCATAGCAAGAAGCCTTTGATCCACCTTGAGATCACCTTCAGCAGCAGGATTTCCTCACTTGAACATCCCTTTATTTGAGTCCAACCACATGTTTCAAAGCCTTTTTGTTGATCTTCATTCTAATCCCCTTGATACTTGACAATAGCATGTCATTTTTGAACTCCAAGTTGGTGAAAAACACCTTTACCAAGTCTGGATAAATTTTCCGTGAAAGTTCAAGAAGTGTCTTCAACTTTTGATGCTTAAGTTGTAGAAATAAAGCCTTCAGCCCTCAACCACGAAAACCTCACCACCTTGGGAATGTTGATTTGTTTCCTGTTCGTCTCAATGAGGAACACTTGAATGTTGTCCTCATGATCCTCAAACCATGCCTCAATTTTCCCATGGCTTTCGTGATTTGGAGACCTTGGTGTAGGAGGAGTGGAGTGCTCATCATCAGATTGGATAGCTTTTTGTTGACGACGAGGCATGATGAGTGTGGGTATGGCTGTTTCTAAGAGAAGTATGATGCAAATGCAGCAATACAAGTGCAATATTTATAACTGAACATGGTGATTTTTAAGAAGCAGTCAATTAAATGGTGCAGATTTTCCTAATTAATTCGTTTTAGGTTACCCAAACCAGTTTAATGTAGTCCAAAACAGTATCTCACGCATTCATGGTGTTTTCAATGTGTTTTTATGAGTGAATCAATTAGTTCAGATCATGTGAGCTCCATGCATATAGGAATTGTACACTAAACATGCTTTTTGGTCAAAAAGAAATTAGTAAAAGTAACACATGGCTAATGAAATAACTATTAGGAGCATATTGTACCTGACAAAAAGATACTTTCTTTGACTGGGTCAGCTTTATTCAATTTGTGAGTAAATGCACAGTTTAAGTAAAATCAAAATGTTGAAAAGCATAAACAATTGATTAGAACAACATTAGAGCATCAGAGACTAAAACTAGAATCAATCGATTGAAAATCAGCTGACTGATATTGAAAATCAATCGATTGAAAATCATAAAATTGAACTTCATTTTTCCAGATTTAGTTTTAATGAAATCAACATACTGAATTGTGAAAACAACAGATTAAAAACCATAGCAGATCAATTTTTCATCATTCAGTGGCAATTTAAGTGAAATAAACATGTTGAAAAACAGAATCAACAGGTTGACAGATCATGAATTGTGCAAAAGAGGTAGATTTAAGTGAAATCAACACGTTGAAATTAAAAATCAACATGTTAAATATGACAATTTTCAATTTTTGCATACAACAACTGATTTTTTATGAAACCAATGCATGAATACATAAGATTAACATACTAAAAACACATCAGACCACATTTTTTATGTCTAATATGCCTAGTTCTGTTCTTAACTTGTTGAACCTATCTCTAGCCAATGGTTTGGTAAACAAATCAACCAATTGATGTTCAGTTTTAACAAATTGAATTTCACAGTCTCCCTTTTGAACATGAACACGAATGAAATGATGCCTAATCTTTATATGTTTGGTTTTAGAATGCTATATTGGATTCTTGGTTAAGTTGATGGCACTAATATTATCACAATACAAAGGTACCTTGCTTAACCTTACACCATAGTCCAAAAGTTGATGCTTCAACCATATGATTTGTGCACAACCATGTCCAACAACAATATACTCAGCTTCAGTAGTGGAGAGTGCCACACATGCTTGCTTTTTGCTATTCCATGAGATTAGACTTGATCCAAGTAAATGGCAAGTACCACTTATGCTTTTCCTATCCAATTTGCACCCTGCATAGTTCGAATCTGAAAAGCCACTAAGAGTTTTGTTAGAATCACATGGATACCATAAACCAACATTGGTTGTTCCCTTAAGGTACTTTAGAATCCTTTTTGCACCTTTAAAGTGTGATTCCTTTGGATTTGCTTGGAATCTAGCACCTAAGCATACTCCAAACTGGATATCTGGCCTACTTGTAACATCCCTAAGGAATATTACTTTGAAAATAGCATAAACAATTAAATATATTGAAATAAACGCAATAATATTAGAAATTCCTCATTTATAAACACCTCTTCCCAAAACGCGGGAATATTAAAATCGCAAATTCAAGACATTGTAACTGTTCGCAATTCAAAATCATTACAACTTATAAAAGCCAAAATCATTGTAACTGCTCCCATACATAAGTTTCTGCTAGTTTATCCGTCGTCCATTTCTGATTTATAGGTAAGAAGTGCGCACACTTAGTCAATCTGTCCACAATTACCCAGACTGAGTCATGTCCTCTGGTCGATTTCGGCAAGTGTGTCACAAAATCCATGGAAATACTGTCCCACTTCCACTGTGGTATTTCCAATGGTTGCAGAGTACCTCCCGGCCTTTGATGTTCAATTTTGGCCTTTTGACATACCAAACATTGAGCAACAAAGTCAGCCAGATCTGATTTCATCCCATTCCACCAGAAGGACTCTTTCAAATCCTTGTACATCTTAGTCATACTAGGATGTATGCTAAGACGACTCTGGTGACCTTCCTTCAAAATTTGCCTCCTGAACATAGGTCCTCCAGGCACGCACACCCTACCCTTGAAGCCTAGAATGTCGTCCTCTCCCATTTGGTAATGTTTTCCTTTATCGGTACCCAACCATCCTATAAATTTTTGTAACTCCATATCATGTCCCTGAGCCACATGTATCTCATTCAAAAAGTCATTAGTAACTTTCAACATATTGCATTGTATGACCCCTTGTCCGAACTGCATTCCCAAGTTCATGTCTCGGAGTTTTTCAATTAGCTCCAACTCCTTTACCATCATACAGGAGACATGCATCTTTTTACGACTCAACGCATCAGCTACGACGTTTGCCTTGCCTGGGTGATAAAGCAATTCAAAGTCGTAGTCTTTCAGGTACTCCATCCACCTGTGTTTTCTCATATTTAACTCCTTCTGGTCAAACAAGTATTTCAGACTTTTGTGATCGCTGAAAACTTGAAATTGAGACCCGTACAGGTAGTACCTCCAAGACTTAAGAGCAAATACAATAGCTGCTAGCTCCAAGTCGTGAGTCGGGTAATTTTTCTCATGTACCTTCAGCTGACGAGAGGCATACGCCATTGGCCTTCTATACTGCATCAATACACACCCCAGACCCTGATAAGACGCATCACAATACACCTCAAACATTTTCCTAGTATCAGGAATTACTAGCACCGGAGCGGTAGTCAAGCACCTCTTCATGTCCTCAAAGCACTCCTCACACTTTTCAGTCCAAGAGAAGGGCTGATCTTTTCTGGTGAGTTGCGTCAAGGGATTCACTTTCTTTGAGAACCCTTCCACAAATCTCCTGTAATATCCTGCCAAACCCAGGAAACTCCTCACCTCGGTCACTGTCTTAGGCCTCTCCCACTTAAGAACCGTCTCGATCTTAGCCGGATCCATTGCAATACCATTGGTTGAGATAACATGACCAAGGAATTGTACCTCTTCCAGCCAGAATTCGCACTTGGACAATTTCCCGTACAACTGATGATCTCTGAGTATCTTCAATACAACGCTCAGGTGATCAGCGTGCTCTTCTCTCGTCTTTGAATAAATAAGTATGTCATCTATGAAGACGACAACAAACTTATCTAACCAAGGCCGAAAAATTCTATTCATGTAATCCATGAATATTGCAAGTGCATTCGTTACTCCAAATGGCATCACCACATATTCGTAATGCCCATACCTCGACCGGAAAGCCGTCTTCTGAACATCTTCTAGCTTCACCAAGATCTGATGATAGCCAGATCATAGGTCTATCTTGAAGAATACTCCTGCCCCCTTCAACTGATCTAGCAGATCGTCAATCCTCGGCAATGGATACTTATTCTTGATGGTTAATTTGTTCAACTGGCGGTAATCAACGCAAAGTCTTGAGCTCCCATCCTTCTTCTTCACTAATAGCACCGGAGCACCCCACGGCGACGCGCTATGCCGGATAAATTTCTTCTCAAGCAAATCTTCTATTTGCTTCTTGAGTTCTGTAAATTCTACAGGTGCCATTCTATATGGTGTCATGGATACTGGACCTGCACCAGGGACTAAGTCGATGGAGAAATGTATGTCTCGACTTGGTGGTAGTCCCCGTACTTCATCCGAAAACACATCGGCGTACTCATTGATAATTGGAATTTTCTGAATCATCTCCACTACGCTTTTCTTTTCTGGTTTACCCATCACCATAAAACAAGTGGCCCCTTCTTGCAGCACTCTCACAGCTTCTCGAGTTGAGATCAACTCCAACCCTTCACGCTCTGGGAATACCAAACTGCGTTGTCCACAATCAATTATGACGTGATTATTGGACAACCAATCCATTCCCAATATTACATCCAGTCCCTCCAGAGGCAAGCACACCAAGTTCACCTTGAATCTGCGACCTGCCACTTCCATTACACACCCCACGCAGACTGAACTGGTAGCTACCTGACCCGAGGAAGGAGTCGACACTAGCAACTCACATCCCAAATCACGTTTCTCCAAGTTCAGTCTCCCCACACATGCATTAGAAATGAAGGAATGTGTTGCTCCAGAGTCGAACAACACTAAAACTGACTGGCCAATTAACAAACAGGGCTCAAGAATAAGGTTACCTGACTTGGTAGCCTCTATGGAGGTCATAGCGAATACTCTTCCCGCTGTTCTAGCTCTCTCAGCTAGGGATGCTGTTGGCTTTTTCAACCCAATACTCTTCTTCTCCGGGCAGTTATTGGCAAAGTGGCCCGGTTTGTCGCATATGAAGCACGTGCGACGATCTCCTGATCCTCTGACCCCACCGGTTATCTGAGGGCAATTCCTCTTTAAATGGGGCCCCCGACACTGGTAACACGGGGGGCCCTGAGAAGTCTGAGGTCGGTTATAGGGTTTTTTCATCTGCCTCGCCTCTGCGACATTCTTCTGATGTCAACTTGTTGGATTTGGCCCTCTTTCTAGATACTCTGCACTCTTGGCTTGTTCCACCAAGATCGGAAACCTTCTTTCTCTCAGAGGCGTGACCACCTTCTTTAGTTCATGCTTGAGCCCCCGCTCAAACTTAAGGCATCTCTGGTCTTCAGTAATTGCCTAAGAATAATACCTTGCCAGTTGCTCGAATTTATTAACATATTCTTGCACTAACATATTCCCATGTTGCAGAGCCAAGAACTTCGCCTCCCTGTCCTGCTTAACAGTATCTGGGAAATACTTCTCTAAGAACCGGATTCTGAAATTATCCCATGTTACCGGCTCCTCCCTAGTCCGCATCTGCTGTTTCATACCTGCCCACTAGTATTCCGCGTCATTATTTAACAGGAACACAGGAAAAGCCAGCTTTTGCTCGTCAGCACGATTCATCACTCCAAAGATCTTTTCGCACTTGCGAAGCCAAGCATCAGCTTCGTCTGGAGTGGCCCCACCTGTGAATTCTGCGGGCTTATGGCGCAGAAAATCCTCCACCGTTGGCGCCCTTGCTGGTGCTATTGCCACTCTCGGCTGTGCTGGAATAGGGTGTTGCATTGCATCCACCATACGATGAATGGCTTCTGCAATATCATCAGCACCATTAGCATTCCTCCTTCTTGTGTTAGCTGCCATTTCCTGGATACGCCACATATTCAACTTTTATCATGCAATATCATGCATAAATTTAAACACACACAATATCATGCACATACATAGCAAGCTCACTCCCCAAAAAGCCCCAAAACATGTTTTCAAAACATTTTCGAAACTTGTGCTCTGATACCAACTGTAACATCCCTAAGGAATATTACTTTGAAAATAGCATAAACAATTAAATAAATTGAAATAAACGCAATAATATTAGAAATTCCTCATTTATAAACACCTCTTCCCAAAACGCGGGAATATTAAAATCACAAATTCAAGACACTGTAACTGTTCGCAATTCAAAATCATTACAACTTATAAAAGCCAAAAGTGGCTAATGTTCCAAAACATAAATACATCAAAAATTCAAATCTTCAAAAGCCCCATATGATCCCACAGTCTAGTCTCAAGCGTCTCCTGGCTCACATGTCAAATTATCTGCTCCCAGATAATAAATCATCCGATCATCGCCACACACACACAGATAGGGTGAGCTATGCATATAAAAACAAATTTAAATATGATACCCATCCCAATAAAAATTTACTGATATATGTTAATTACCAATTATCCACCCCTGATCTCATATTCCTTCATGAGTTATATGCATGAAACTAGGTCCTGGGACTTTTTCTGTGCTTCCATGAAACTATCCCTTTCGTGGTCCAACCCTACGAGCCAATCCTGCTCGTAGTCCATCCCCGCAGACTCCTCGCCTGTAGTACAACATCCAAGCTTACTCAACTTGGACCCCGGCACGCACGCAATCACCATACTATGGACTCCTCGCCCAATAGTAGCCGACGGGAACTGAACTAGTTCCATGCCCATCATGCGTTCAACTACTCAAGCACATCCCAGACCCCTATTGGACTTAGTCCATCAAGCCCAAGCACAAAAGAAGTGAACTTAGTCCTTCAAGTCCACTAATCAAAGCAAAAACCAATTATACAGCCACGCAAACCGCCTGTCACCGCCTAGACACCGCTAGGCGGATACTGACAGAAAATCGCCCGGTGGCCAACTCTCTACCGCCAGGCGCCTGCAACCATACAGGAGCCCTCCAGTTACCGCCTGGCGGGCATAACCCCGCCGCCAGGCGCCTCCTGCGAACAGTGGCCACTACCACTAATTTATGACTCTATCGCCTGGCGGTTTTGTCACGTACCGTCGGGCGCTATACCAGTAGTGTTGTGCTACTAGTTTTTGGCATCTTTAACAGGTCTCATGAGACCTCAAACATCTAATTCAGTCTTCACGCATCAAATACAATATTTAAGACACAGCAGATTGCTAGTCACAACAAGTATAATTAACTCATGCCCAACATTAAATTTCAACAAGCTCTATTATGAGTTATCTTATTCATTTATAAAACATTCAAGAAATGATCCTTATGATACCCACATTTTTTGCATCTGCAAATTTTTTGGACCATTCACAGTACTCTATTACACCACAACTGCAATCCCAAATCGTACCAAATCAATTTAATCGTGCACCTACACTTCCTCTATTATTACCTTAAACCCATTTCCTATTCACCAAGTACACCAATCCTCATTCTTTCATACTTCAATTTTTTTTCATATTACTCCTGCCACCATAACTTATCTTGAATTGCATCTATTCTTGCTAAAATAAACCAACACTGCAGAAACCATTGTGTATGGAACACTTAACCCACCCAACGCACGCATATGTTTCTCTTGATTATCACTAAATGACATACACCTTAAAAACACATGATATGGCAATCTACAACACGTTCCACAGGTATCCCAATAACCCACTCTCATATCCCAATAAACTTTCTTTTTGCCAAAATTCTTTTTGGCATGGAAGGGAAAGGTTAGAAACCCTAGCCGTTAGAGGGGGCAGCCAAGAGGGCTGGAAAATTCCCTAGTAATGGCTCTTGAATAGCCATTAATCCTTCCTCTAATTAATTTTCGTTTTACTAAGCCATTAATCTTAGTTAAGGTAATTAAGGGCATTGTCAGAGAGGAGAAAGGGTTTTCTAAAGCTACCAAAGGGTGAGTACTGTGGAGAGTGTGTTGAGTGCGTGTACGGAGAGAAAAGTGAGAGTTGAGAAGGAGTCTTGAAGGAGCAATCACGAGCTAAGGCCAATTGAGATCAAAGACTCAAGGATTTGTGCACATTTGAACAAGGAATTCAGGTTAAGGGAGCTTAACCTCATAATTTTGATGTAATAGATTAATTTTGTGATGTATGGTATGATTGGTGTATGATTCCTTTCTACAAAAGCTTGAATTTATGTGTTTTTAGAAATTTTCAGAAACTGCTTGGTAGACCTTCAAAACTGTCAGGCAAACTCATGTTGAATAAACCAAATATTTGGGTTTCTGCTAAGAACCACCTAACGGTTATTGAGAGATGCCGTAGATGCGAAACATTTTGAGTGATATGACTAGTTCTCTTTCTAGACAACAATAATAGACTATTTTCAGATATTTCATTATATCTTGAATACAAAAAGATCCCAATGGATAAACCAAACAATTTCAATAGTTTCTGATTAACACAAATCAGATAGCCTTGATAGAATCCCTGTTGTTTTATTTAAATTATCTTTTTAACATAGCACTAAAGACGGTGTCCATTTAGCTTGTTGGTGGAAACTTTTGGGTTGGATTATGTAGATTTCTTTTTGGTTCTTTCGTTGTTATTGGATTCCCTTTAAAATTCCATGGTACATAATTGATAGAAACCCACGGGTCCACATTGAGGCATGTTTCATTCTTCGTAATATTATAATTTTTTTCTCTTCCTATTTGTATGTCAGAAATTTGATTTACGGTGATAATAATAATAATAATAATAATAATAATAAAAACAAAACAATACAAATAATAATAATAATAAATAAAATGAAACAATAATAATAAAATAATAATACTAATAAGATAAAATAATAAGATAAAAAAATAATAAAATAATAAAATAATAAAAATAAAATAAAACAACAATAATAAATAATAATGATAATAAAATCATAAATAAAATAAAACAATGATAATAATTAAAATAATAGTAAAATAAAATAAATAAAATAAAATAATAATAAAAATTAAAGATAAAGATAATTATAAAATAAAATAAAATAAAATGAAAATAATAATAATAATAATAATAAAAATAAAAATAAAAATAGTAATAATATTAATAATAAAAATAATAAAAAAATAATAAAAAAATAAATAATAATAATATAAATAATAATAATATAAATAATTATTATTATTATAATAATAATAATAATAATAATACTAATAAAACGAAATTTTAAAATAAAAATAATAGTAATGAAAATAATAACAAAATAAAATAAAACAACAATAATAAAACAATAATATTAATAAAATAAAATAATAATAATGATAAAATAAATAATAATAAAACAATAATAATGATAATAAAATCATCAATAAAACAAAATAATAATAATAATAATAATAATAAAATAATAGTAAAATAAAATAAATAAATAATAATAATAATAAAGATATACTTATAAAATAAAATAAAATAAGAATAATAGTAATAATAATAGTAATAATAAAAATAATAATAATAATAATAGTAATGCAAATAATAATAATAATAATATAAATAATTATAATAATAATAAAATGAAATTTTAAAAATAAAAATAATAATGAAAATGAAAATAATAATACAATAAAATGAAGCAATAAAATAAAACAGTAATATTAATAAAATAAAATAATAATAATGATAAAATAAAAGAATAAAAATAAAACAATAATGATGATAATAAAATCATAAAAAAACAAAACAAAGATAATAAAAATAATATAACAAAAATAATAAAATAATAAAATAATAATACTAATAAATATAATTATAAAATAAAATAAAATGAAATTGATAATAATAATCAAAATAAAAATAAAAATAAATAAAAAATATAAATGATAGAAATTGTAGTAATAATAATAGTAAAATTAAATAAACATAATAAGAATAATAATAATAATAAAAATAATAATAATAATAGAAAAAATAATTATTATTATAATTATAATTATAATTATAATAAAATAATAAAAATAATAAGAATAATATTAAGTGTGTTGTAGTTAGAAGAAAAACTCTAAACATCTTGGCAAGCCAAAAGAAAGAATCATAATAATCATAGCAATGATTAGGTCAGAAAATTCAAAAAGAAGAATCATGATAATCATAGCAATGATTGGGTCACAAAGAGAACTCAATACAACGAAAACCACAAACACACACATACTCTCTCTAAAACCATAACCACAGACATACTCTCTCTAAAACCACATACGACAAACATCAAAAAGTTAAACGATACAAGAATTTGATTCAGGTGAAAGCTTTCATGCATCAATATATAATGCAATTGCATATAATATTGATAACGTTGTCGTTGACGCGATCAAATTAATACTACTTATCTATAACAACTTCAGTATTATTAAGAAAGTAGTCAACAAAATAGAAAGGGTAAAGTAACCCAAAGTCGTCTCCCAACGAACACGGAATTGATT